>Ga0316604_10000120_pt1 | contig 125322 bp, 100 predicted proteins | sample OWC_soil_day20_C_FD_207650 | JGI IMG/M metagenome (GOLD analysis project Ga0316604, IMG submission 207650) | Wetland soil microbial communities from Old Woman Creek delta, Ohio, United States - OWC_soil_day20_CT | ecosystem: Environmental > Terrestrial > Soil > Wetlands | place: USA: Ohio... | reverse complement strand
ACAACACCTACTACAACCATCAGCAAAAACAAGACGGTTTATGCTATAAATGACACAGGTACGGCAACAGTCTCTGTGAATGATGGTTCGGGGAACTATAGCTATGCATGGAGCCTGACCAATAGCAACGGCACTTCACTGGCCACCGGTTCGGCGCAATCCTTTAGCTTTAACTGCACAGAAACAGGAGATCTGACTATCTCATGCAGGGTAACAGACCAATTGACAGGTAGCTACAAGGATCAATCTCAAACATTCCATTGTTTCCCTCCTCCTGAAAGCTATATTAATTTATCTTCCTCCACTTGTGTGGTTGGATCTTCTGTTAATATTTCCCTCTTTACTGAGCAAGGATCGGGAGTGTGTAGTTATGTGTGGACAGTAACCAATAGTTCCGGACAAAATCAAACTCTTACCGACAATACTGCATCCCTGATTCAATTGACTCTGACAGAAACCGGAGTCTATAATATCACATGTGTTGTAACAGATAAAAATACATTAGCAACATATACGGCAGAAGCGACCTTAACTTGTAAAAATAATGACCCTACCCCTCTTCCTGTAGGGAGTACGATTACCAGCTATTACTATTTTTATGACGATATGAATCCCGATGAATCTAATTATGAAGAATACAGTGATGAATTTGAAGTACAAAGCTCAAATTTAAATAACATTGTAACTATTCAATATTATAGGCTTTCTGATGTTGGATATTCTGATCAAACGGCTCCTGCAGCAATCATTATACAGAAAAAAACGGATGCGAGTTATGGAAGTATCAAAACCTATAATGTAGAATGTGCAGCAGGGGAGAATAATCTCAAACAAGTAAATTATCCGATATGTTTTCCATCCGCTGGGACTTATCGTATAAGAATAAGTTCATATCCGTCTCTGCATCCTATGATTCTTGTCATTATTAAAACTAAATAACCGCTCCTCACATGAAATCCTTATACAGACTTCTATTCTTTATAACTGCAATACACCTGCAGGCCCAAACCACCACGCAGAACTATATTGTAACCACCGTACCCTACACAGAGGTGAGTAACCCAGCTTCGCTTTCCGATACCAACTCCAACACCACTATTCAGTATTTTGATGGTTTGGGACGTCCCAGTCAGAGTGTACAAAAAGCCATTACTCCTGCGGGAGCCGATTTGGTAAGTGGTATCGTGTATGACGACTACGGGCGTGAAAAACAAAAATGGCTACCGGGTACTGTGGCTGGTAATAATGGGGCTTACGTATCCGATTTTGGGACTGCTTCCATCAGTACCAACGGAAGCGATTCATCCCCTTATGCGACAACAGAGTACGAGGCTTCTCCGCTCAATCGGGTAACCGGACAATATGGAGCCGGCGCCGACTGGTATGTTGCTGGGAAGAAGAAAAGTATTGAATATACTACCAACGGATCTGATGTGAAATTGTTTACGGTTGACAATGATCAGCTGAAATGTAGCGGGACCTATGGCGCTGCGACTCTCTACGGGCAAAAGACCACAGACGAAGATGGTAAAACCGTAGAAGAATTTACCGACAAGCAGGGGCGTAAAATATTAAGTCGAGTGGCAGATACTTATGATACTTACTACGTGTATGACGACCTTGACAATTTGCGCTATGTGTTACCTCCGTCAGCCTGTAATGCACTTGGTGACGGGACTTATGCAAACACTACCGATGTGTTGGCTCAATATGCTTATCTCTATACCTATGACGGACGGAAACGTTGCATCACCAAACGGCTACCCGGCTGCGATTGGATATACATGGTATACGACCAAACGGATCGACTGATACTGTCGCAGGATGGTAATCAACGGTTGAAAAATCAATGGACAGTAAACAAATATGATATTTTTGGCCGCCTGCTCTACAGCGGCATTGCTAACAACAGCAGCAACCGAGCTACGATGGAGAGCAACTACTCCGGACAAATCTTTACCGAGAGTTACACCGGAAGCGGCCCGGTGGCTGGCTACACCAGCGACAATGTTACCCCATCTATCCTGCTGACGGTAAACTACTACGACAATTATGATTTTCTGACATACACAGACAATAACCCGGGCGGTATGCTATCGTCTACTGCTCCCGACGGCTACACCGCTCCCGACAAAGACCACGTTAAAACAATGCTGACTGGAACCCGCACCTATCATTTGGATGATCCGTCCAAATTTGAAGTAACTGCCCTCTATTACGACAAGTACGGTCGCACGGTGCAAATCCGGGCAAGCAACCATTTGAGTGGATACGATATTACCTACAATGAAATCGACTTTACCGGCAAACCTAACAAGACTCTGAAAACAGATGGTATCAGCGGCAATTCGGCTACCTATACGGAACTGTATACTTATACCTACGACCACGCGCAACGGTTGCTTACCACTACGCATAGCCTGAATGGAGGAACGGCGGTGACACTGGTTTCGAACAGCTACGATCCGTTAGGTCGCTTGCAAACCAAAACCCTGGGCGGGGTAGATGCCACCACCTACACGTATAATGTTCGTAGCTGGATTTCGGGTATTTCGGGCAACCGTTTTACCGAAAATCTTTACTACACGAATGGTCCATCGGGATTAGGAGTAACAGCCTGTTATAATGGCAATATTGCCGGCATGCAATGGGGAGTTCCCAGTGAGAGTTTGGGATACAACCGGGCTTACCGGTTTACTTACGACAATTTGAACCGGTTGACAAAAGGTGTGTACTGTGGGTTGAACAGTGGTTCGCTTGTAACTGGGATTGCCGATAAGTATAATGAAACAATGAGCTATGATGAAATGGGAAATATTCTGACGCTAAATCGTACGGAGGATAGATCTGCTCTGAACAGTCTGTCGATGAGTTATACCGGCAACCAGTTGAAAACCGTGACAGATGGTAGTTCGGTAACCAAGCGGTATGGTTCTGAAGCTTTTGAGGATGGACCTCAGGCGCTTACGGTAGAGTATGCCTATGATAAAAATGGATCAACCACTTATGATGCCAACAGTGGTATTAGCACAATCCGTTATAATGTATTAAATTTGCCCGATACAATCCAATTTTCAGAGGGGCATAAAAACTTCTATACCTATGATGCTGCAGGTAAGAAACTAAGACTAAGGAATACTACCTCCGTAAGGATATTAAATGTTCCGCAGGATTCTATTGTTTATTACACCAAAGTTGGAGAGGCTTATAAAACAACTTTAACCGATTACGTGGATAACTATATTTATCAGAACGATACCCTGAAAATGGTATTATTGCCGGAAGGATATTGGCAAAACGGCAAATACTATTACTATCTGAAAGACCACTTGGGCGATAACCGGGTAACAATAAACAGCAGTGGAACTGAGATAGAAAAGAGCCACTACTACCCGAGCGGAATGCGGTTCTATCCTGAAAGTTCTTCCAATTCAGCGGCTCTGCCTTACCGCTACAACGGCAAAGAGTTGGAAACAATGAACGGGCTGAACCAGTACGACTACGGAGCACGCAGAAGACCGGCTGGATTACCGATATGGACGGCTCTCGATCCTCTCTCGGAAAAATACTATTCTATCTCACCGTATGCATATTGTGCAGGGAATCCCATAAACAATACAGATATAAATGGAGATAGTATTTGGGTTATAGCAGGTAATGGAAATTGGGTAAATTATTCTCCTGGACAACAATATAATGGTGATGATCAATTTGTTTGTACAACATTTGATTATCTTAATCAGTTATACAACAATGATTATGGTCAATCTGTAGTAGAAAAATTGGCGGGTTCTGAAAATGATTTTCAATATACAAATACTTATGCCAAAGATAACGGTAAAGAAATGAAAGATGCTCTTTCTTTTGCTGGAGATGCAAGTGGAGGTGGTGAAATTCATGCAGGATATTTAATGGATTCAAATGGATCCAGTGAAAGCAAAATAAGGTCTCTGTCTCATGAAACCTTTCATGGATATCAATCTGAATTTGGGGAAACGGGGAGAGAGTCATATAGAGAAGTAGAAGCATTACTTTTTCAGACGGCAGTAATGCAAAATTATGGATATTTCGGCAATGGCTCAGGAAATCAATCCGATGTTAGTTTTAACCGCGCAATGGAACAAATGGTTTTAGGTACAGGTCAGTTTAATCAGAAATTATTTAATCAAGCTACATTAACCTTCTTAGGTGGCAGTAATTTAAATACCAATAAATTATATACAAAAACTGGATATAAAAGCACGTTGAAAAGAAATCCTATAATTTCAAAATTCTTTCCATTGATGCCAAAATAACAATTCAAAAACAACAAAATATGAACACACTTAAAATTAAAAAACTGATTTTGGTGAGAATGTATAGAATATGTATAGTTTTATTATTATTTTCCCTAAATATATTGACCTCTAAATCTCAAACAGGGACAGGCTCCTCATTTGAAATTCAAAATTGGAATGCTAATGAAAAAATTCAGCTTCCTGATTCTCTTTCAAACATATCCACCGAAGGTGTAGTTGTTATGAAACTGTATTTTTCAACAAAAAATTTTAGACCACTTAGACTAGGAATAATTCGCTTTAGACTCATAGATAAAGCTTCAAAAAAAGTCATATTTTATTTTAATAAACCATTTGTAAGACAATATGACTCTAAACACTACCCTCCAATAATACAGAGATATTATCCATTTCTAATGGAATATGTAAAGTCATTGAAAATTATCAAAACAGATTCATCATATAGAAAAGCTGAATCTTATATTGTTTTAAGCAGAGAATGGTAGCATCGGTAATGCATCAGAATTGGTGATGTCGTCATAAGGCCCTCTTGATAGCGCAAGTATGGCAGATTCTCGTTCAAGCTTAACGAAGTGTAGCTTGGACGCAAAATAGGATCAGTTTGTAACTGATTGCGGTTACAAGCCGCTCTTATTTCCAGTCCAAGTTACGGCTATCGCCTAAACTTGAACTAAACAGCGGGCAAACTTGGAACAAGAGGGGTTGTAGCGGGCAATCATGTCGTTCATGTTGCCGACAAGATCGCCGAGGGTGGCCTTGTAGCTTTTGTTGATCCAGTAGGGATAGTACGACATGCCGATAACATCGTAGCGCACCCCGTGTTGCGTGGCGTTATCGAAAAAGGTGCGGTATTTCGCGTTGTTGTTGCCCTCGTCGAGGTGCACAATCACTTTGATCTTCGGATCGACGGCTTTGGTGGCCTCGTACCCTTTGTTGAGGAGTTGTGCCAGTTGTGGCCAGTTGGAGGTGCTGCCATCGGGCCAGAGCATACCGCCGGGAATCTCGTTGCCCACCTGCACCCATTCGGGCGTAATGCCGACCTGTTTCAGCGTGTCCAGCACCTCAAAAGTGTGTTTGTAAACGTCGTTGCAAAGTTCGGGGAACGAATGCTTTTCCCATGCAGCCGGTTTCTTCTGTTTGGCAGGGTCTGCCCAGCTGTCGCTGTAGTGGAAATCGATCATCAGGCGCATGCCCAGTTTCTGAGCCCGTTGTGCCATCTCCACCGTCTCTTTTTTGCCGCAATGGCCGCTGCCTCTGTCGTTGGAGGGGTTGACCCACACGCGCAGGCGGATGGTGTTGATGCCACGCTCTTTGAGTAGCAGCAGACAATCTTTGGCTTTGCCGTCTCTGTCGCAGAACTTAAAACCGGTAGCCTCCATCTGGGGCAGCCAACCCACATCGGCACCTTTCGCAAACTGCGCCTGGCACGGCCGGATAGCTCCGGCAAGCAACAAAAGCAGGGTGATTTTATAAATGAGTTGCATAGGGTATCGGGTTGTATTGTTGAATGAATTATTGCATCATCGGGATATCAAATATCAACGAGCGCAAATTAGGGGCGTTAGCCCCGATCTCTTTGTAGGAAGAGCATAAAACCTGCAGCAGGAGGAGCGTAGCTCTGACCTGTTTCCTCTGATGAGCCGCTTAGGTATCAGGGCTATGCCCCTCTTTTGCAATTTTCCGGTTTGTTGCTACCAAGATTACAGGGCTTACGCCCCGATGCTACTACCGCTTGGGATGAGCACGAGTCAGGAGACTCGCGTTAGAGGTTTATTTGATAATTTCAACTAATTCGGCTAATTTATCTGTGCCTCCTTTTATTTTTATAACCGCCCCAAAATTTTTGTCACCAACTTTTTTTTGTAGTTCTTTCCATTTATTAGCAAGAAACCATGTACCTCCACTTGTTCCCCATTCACCTAAACCAGCCACACAAATATGAGTCCTATTTGGGAAAAGCCGATGCTTTATTTTTATTACAACCGCATAATCATAAGTACCATCCACTTTGTACACATGTTTCTTATCTTTTTTATTTACTATTGATCCAGACCCTTGGAGATTAAATTCAAGAAATTCATTTTGTATACTTTCGATTATTTCAATGGTTTTAAAATTGTCATATCCGCCTAATGAACAGTATGAAATATCAGGGTTATTTTTTACTTCATCATCAGATATCAATTGTGGGTTTTTATTAATGAATTTGGAAAAAGATTCTGACATGTAACTTGCAGCTCTCGTTTCTGCAAATGAAACGGGGTTATTTATGCTAAATTGTTTATTTGTGCTGGGTTTCAAATATGGGAATTTATCTTGACGTACATATTGTGGTTTTAAAACCATTTTACCATAAACGAGATTGAAATTAGAAAGGTCATTACCAAATATTTGTTTGAATTTGAAACTCTTAAATTTTGCATTTAGAAAGATAATAAGGCGATCGAGAACGGCGACTAATACCCCCCCTAACAGATTAATTACTAAGTCATGAAAATCTTTACTCATGATATTAAAACGTGAATATGTCTCTAATTGTCAAAAATTCATCTATTTCTCATGCAAACATACAATTTATTTTTCAAAACACGTTGCGCAAAAAAAGGCACGAAGCAAAGAAAATGTGGTAGTTACAGGCAGTGTCGGGGCTATTTTCTGCCGACGCAGCACTTCATTGCCTGCAAAGGGGTCTCGGCAGTTGCCGGAGGGGCTTTACAGTGTCTGTAAAGCGGGTTCAACGGTTGCTGAGAGGGCATTACATCTCCTGCAAAATGGGTTCAACAGCTGTTGACAGGGCTTTGCATCGGATGTAAAGGGGTTCCGGTAGTTGTTGAGACCCCTTTGCAGCTGATAAAGTCCGAATTCGTAAGTTTCTGTCGGTTCGGTTAGCGTTTTTTCGCCCGGAACCCAATCAGAATCAGCAGGATCATTACCGTCCAGGTGAGCATTTGCAGCGTTACCCAGAGCCAGCCTCCGGCCTGCCAGCAGAGCAGTCCCACGAAGGTGCCGAGCGCGCCACCGATGAAAAAGGTGGTCATGTAGATGGTGTTGACGCGGCTATGCGACGACTCGTCGAGGGTGTAGACCAGCGCCACGTTGGTCACCTGCATGGCCTGCGCCCCGATGTCGAGCAGCAGCACGGCAGCCACCAGCATGATGACCGATTGCCCCCAAAACAACATCAAAAGAATGGAGGCAATCATAATCGCTGTAGCAATAAACTGAACTCTTTTTGCACTGCCTTTGTCCGACGCTTTGCCGAAAACCGGAGCTAAAAGCGCTCCTGCAATGGCCACTAAACCGAATAGTCCGATGGTGTCGGTATGAAAATAAAAGGGTTTTCCGCTCAGATGAAAGGTAAGGGTAGTCCAGAAGGAGCAAAAAAGGCCGAACTGAAAAGCGCCCAACAACGCCACCTTGCGCAACAACGAATAGCGGCGTAACATGCTAAGCGTCGAACCCAGCAGCTTCAGGTAACTGCCTTTGAAAGAGGTCTCCACTTCGGGCAGGTAGGTTTTGAGCAGCAGGGTAACCGCCAACACCAGACCGGCCGAAAAACCGTAGACCCAGCGCCACGAGAGCCATTCGGCAATGGCGCCGCTAAACACCCGCGCGGCAAGGATGCCGATGAGAATGCCTGTGAAAATGGTACCCACCGTCTTGCCCCGGTTGACGCTGTCGAGACCGGCCGCCATGGGCAGAATCACCTGCACGGCCACCGACAGGATGCCGATAAGTACACTGAGTACCCACACCTGAACAATGCTTGACGAAATAATCATCAGCAGCAACGAAAGGAAAAGCAGTACCAACAGGGTTACGATTAGCGACTTTTTGTTCAGTTTGTCGCCCAGCGGGGTGATAAAGAAGAGTCCGAGGCCGTAGCCGATTTGCGCCAGCATGGAGGTGAGTCCGGCCTGCGCTTCGGTACATCCGAATGTGGTAGCCAGATCCTTCAGAATGGGTTGATTATAATAGATATTGGCAACCGAAATACCGGCAGCCACCGCCATCAGCATTACCTGAAAGCGGGAAAGGGATTTCTGTTGCGACTTTAGTTGATCCATAGCCGAAGATAAATGTTGATGAAACGACAAAGGTAAGGATTCATTTCCTGTTTCCGAACAGCCTCTACAATTTCGCAACCTTTAAAAATGTTTGATTTTTGATACTATTATTGTTTCCGATACCTATATTTGCATTATGAACAAAACGTTGAACATAGAAGAATTTTATAAGGCCAAATGTGCCTGGATGCCGGATAATCTGCGTAAAGATATCGGTCATTTTAATCTATTCCGTATAAACGAACCTGCCGGAACCACTCACCGCGCCATCCCTTACAGTCGAAAAGATTTCTATAAAATCAGCCTAATACGAGGGCACGCCCGCTTTGTGTATGCCGATAAATCGATTGAATTTGAGAAGAATGCCCTTGTTTTTTCCAATCCTCAAATTCCCTACGCTTTCGAGCGCATCGATGGAGATTACAACGGAACTTATTGCATTTTTACCGAAACCTTTTTTGCTCAGTTTGCCAACCTTCGCGATTATCCGATGTACCAGCCGGGCAACTCTCCCGTCTTTGTATTGAACGACGATCAGGCTGCTGAAATTGAAGTTATTTTGACGGAAATGGAGAAAGAGCTGGTCTCCGATTTCGCATTTAAATACGATTCTCTGAGGAATATGGTGTTGCAGATTATACATAAAGCGCTGAAAATACAGCCTTCGGCAGGACAACCACACGACAAATCGAATGCTGCCGTGCGCGTTGCATTTACATTTACGGAGTTGCTCGAACGCCAGTTCCCGATAGAAAATCCGCATCAGCAAATCCGGCTGAAATCCCCGGCAGAGTATGCCCACCAACTATCGGTGCATGTAAACCATCTCAACCGTTCGTTGAAAACAATTACGGGTAAAACCACCTCCAAACTGATTCAGGAACGGATTTTGCGTGAGGCTTGCATTTTGCTGCGGCATACCAACTGGAATGTTTCGGAAATTGCCTGGAGCCTCGGATTCGAGGAGTTGCCCCATTTTATCAATTTCTTCCGGCAGAATACCGAACATACTCCCAAAAATTATCGGGAGCTGGAAAATGTTTGATTTTTGCAACTTTTTATTTGGTTCGTGTAACAAATCCGGTCGTCGGTTTAACGACCTTTGCACATAGAAAAATAATTGTGCTATTCATTAAAACAAAAAAGCTATGAAATACAAATTATTGGGAAATACGGGACTGAAAGTGTCCGAACTCTGTCTGGGAACAATGACTTTCGGTGGTCGGGACTGGTGGACCGCCATAGGAACTCTGCCGCAGGACGAGGTGAATGCCATTGTCAAACAATCGGTGGATGCAGGCATCAACTTTATCGATACGGCCAACGTGTACAGCATCGGATTAAGTGAGGAGATGACCGGAAAATCGATCCGCGACCTGGGGCTGAACCGCGACGATCTGGTGATTGCCACCAAAGTGCGCGGCATGATGGGCGAAGGGCCCAACCAAAGCGGCCTGAGCCGTAAACACATCCTGCAACAGGCCGACGAAAGCCTCAAACGCCTCAACATGGACTACATCGATCTCTACCAGATTCATGGATTCGATCCGCTTACTCCGATAGAAGAGACCCTCGAAGCGCTTGACCTGTTGGTGAAAAGCGGTAAGGTGCGCTACATCGGCTGTTCCAACCTGGCTGCCTGGCAAATAATGAAAGCGCTGGGCATTTCGGCTCAAAACCATCTGGCAAAATTCGTTTCGTTGCAGGCCTACTACACCATTGCCGGCCGCGATCTGGAGCGTGAACTGGCCCCTTTGCTGCGCGATCAAAAGTTGGGATTGATGGTGTGGAGCCCATTGGCCGGAGGTTTCTTAAGCGGCAAATATACCCGGAATACATCGACAGAAAGCGGGCGCCGCGTCAATTTCGACTTTCCACCTGTCAACAAAGAGAAGGCGTACGACATTATCGACGTAATGCAGGAGATTGCCACCTCGAAAGGTGTTACCGTTGCACAGATCGCGCTGGCGTGGCTGCTTCACCAAACCGTAGTTACCACGGTAATCATAGGGGCGAAACGACCCGAACAATTGCAGGATAACCTCAAATCGACGGAGGTCGTCTTGTCTACCGAAGAGTTGAGCAAACTGGACGAAGTAAGTAAACTGTCGCCCGAATATCCGGGGTGGATGATTGAACGTCAGGGTTCCGACCGGAAAGCATAACCATTTTTCCACAAACAAAACGATATTTTACAAATGCAATACAGAAAATTAGGAAACACTGAAGTCGAGCTTTCGGCTGTTGGATTAGGCTGCATGGGAATGAGCCAGGCCTACGGGCAACCGGACGATACGGAATCGATAGCCACACTGGAAAAGACACTTGAAATGGGAATCAATTTTTGGGACACGGCCGATTTCTACGGAGCGGGAAAGAATGAAGAGTTGATTTCTAAAGTATTGGTTCCGAATCGTGACAAAGTATTTATTGCCACTAAGTTCGGATTTCACGCCACTCCCGACGATCCGTTTGCACTCGACGCGTCGCCGGCTTACATGCGCAAAGCGGTTGAGGCCAGCCTTCGCCGCCTGAAAATCGAGACCATCGACTTATATTATGCCCACCGGGTTGATCCGAATGTGCCGATAGAGGAGACCGTCGGAGCCATGAGTGAACTGGTAAAGGAGGGGAAAGTGCGCTATCTGGGCTTGTCGGAGGCATCACCCGAATCGATTCGTAAAGCGTATGCGGTGCATCCCATTGCAGCACTTCAGAGCGAATACTCGCTGTTGACCCGCGATGTAGAGAAGGAGATTTTGCCGCTTTGCAAAGAGCTGGGCATTTCGTTTATCCCCTTTAGTCCACTGGCGAGGGGCTTAGTCACCAACACCGTTGACAACAAGACATTGGGCGAAGACGATTTTCGAAAGATACTTCCCCGTTTTTCCAACGAACACTGGGACAACAACAGTCGTTTGGCAAATGCTTTTGCCGATATGGCCGCAGACAAAACCTGTACTCCTGCGCAATTGGCGTTGGCATGGGTATTGGCACAAGGCGAAAACATCATTCCTATTCCCGGTACCAAACGGAGGAAATACTTGGAAGATAATGTCGGCGCTGTGGATGTCGATTTGTCACCATCCGACCTGAAAGACATTGAAGATTTGCTGACGAAATATCCCGATACGGGAGCGCGTTACACGCAGACCATGGCGAAAATGACAGGGAAATAAATAGTTGATCCTTTACGACATGAGAAGAAAGTCCGTTTCAATTCTTCTTTATCCCGCAGCCGAATTTTCACATCCTTCGTGCCAATTGTGTGATTTTTATTACACTTTCAGCACGAAAGATGTGATTCCAGCTTTTTAGTCCACACATGGCAGATTCATATTTTATTTCTAATTTTGAGCTATCAAATTTTCGTAGCCTCACCTTATTCACACAAATTGCGTCTCTCTTCGAATGAGGCTTTTGAACATTAAACTTTGAACTGCATGTTTCTGAATCCCGATGCCGAACAGATGACCCCTTTTATTGTGATGGAGGTGCTGGAACGGGCATCTGAACTTGAAAAACAGGGTATTTCTATCATTCACATGGAGGTGGGTGAACCCGATTTCGATGTACCTCAATGTGTTGCCGAAGCTGCTGAAAAGGCGCAACAGAGGGGCAAAACCCACTATACCCACTCGCTTGGCGACCTTGGTTTACGCGAGGCGATCTGCCGTTTTTACAAAAAAGAGTATGGCGTAACGGTAACCCCCGACCGTGTACTGATCACTTCCGGCAGTTCGCCTGCCATCCTGATGGTACTGATGGCTATCTGCAATGCCGGCGATGAGGTGATTATGACCAATCCCGGATATCCCTGCTACCGCAATTTTGCACTGGCCTGTCGCGCCGTTCCTGTCGATGTGGAGGTGCGAGCCGAAACGGGGTTTCAGTACGAAGCCGAATCATTGCAAAAGGCCATCACGCCCTGCACCCGAACGCTCTTTTTCAATTCGCCCATGAATCCTTCGGGAACACTGGCCGACGAATCGGTTTTCCGCATGCTGGCGCAATTGCCGTTTCCGGTTATTTCCGACGAGATTTATCACGGGCTGGTTTATCACGGACGGGCGCATTCCATCCTTGAATTTACTGATAATGCCTTTGTGGTTAACGGTTTTTCCAAACGTTTTGCCATGACCGGTCTGCGACTGGGTTACGTGATTGCCCCACAAGAGTATATGCGCACTCTGCAAATCCTTCAGCAAAATCTCTTTATCTGCGCTCCTTCTACGGCTCAGGCTGCCGGTGTTGCCGCACTCGAAGAGTCTGACACGGATGTGGTGAAGATGAGGGCAGTGTATGACGAACGCCGCCGCTTCATGATTGGTCGTTTGCGCGAAATCGGGTTTGAGATAAAGGTAGAACCTCAGGGAGCTTTTTACGTGCTGGCCGATGCCCGCAAGTTCACCTCCGATTCGTATAAATTTGCATTCGATGTGCTCGAAAATGCACATGTCGGTATCACGCCCGGAGTTGACTTCGGAACCAAGGGAGAGGGATTTGTTCGCTTTTCGTATGCCAACTCGTTGGAGAATATTGCGGAGGGGTTAAATAGGTTGGAACGATATTTGCAGAGAAGATAATGTGAGAGTTTGTGGATTTGAGGATGTGGAGATGAGAATTTACTCGGGGTGGAATTATCCACTATTTATTTCTCTGTGTCCTTTGCGCTGATCTTAGCGCTCTCTGTGGTTTCCAGACAGATTCAATCGTAAATTGTAACCCCGATAGCTATCGGGACAAATCGTAAATCAATTTTATGCTTGTATTCAGACCGGTAACATTATCGGACAAAGAATTAATAAATAGCTATTTAAAGCAACAACATACACGACTTTTCACCTACTCGTTCGAGGTGCTTTTTCTGTGGCGGAATGTCTACGATTTCCAGATTGCCGAATTCGACAACCATCTGTTAATTAAGACATATGTCGACGGATGCCACTATTTTCTGTTTCCAGTTGGCAACGACGACTTGATTCCGACGCTTGAAGCGATGCTCGATCACTCTTTTTGCCTCGATTGCGCTCCGGTGATCGGACAAATTACGCCCGAAAACAGGGAAGTGATGGAGCGGCTGATGCCGGGGAAGTTCAAATTCATCCCTTCGCGCAACGAGTACGAATACCTCTACGAGTCGGAAAAACTGGCGACGCTGAGCGGTAAAGCCTTGCAACCGAAGCGAAATCACATCAACTTTGTTGAAAAGAACTATTCGTGGCAGTTTGAACCCATTACTCCGGAGAATATCGGCGAGTGCATTGCGTTCAACGATGCCTGGGATTACCACTACAACGACAATCCCGAGTCGAAGCGTTTTATAGAGAACAAAGCCATCAACGACTATTTTCTCTATTACGACAAAATGCCTCTCGATGGCGGCTGCATCCATTTGGATGGGAAAGTGGCAGGTATTTCTGTCGGCACTCCGCTCAACGATGAGGTATACCTTTGCCTGTTTGAAAAGGCATCACACATTTATCGGGGAGCCTATACATTGATAAACAGGGAGATGATTCGTCGTTATGCCACCGGGTATAAATACGTGAACCGGGCGGAGGATGGCGGCGTGGAGGGTTTGCGTCAGGCAAAAATGTCGTACAATCCGGCCATTTTGCAGGAAGTCTTTTTGGCCGAACTGGCCGAACAATAAGTTGTGAAAGTAGCCGAAACGGAGGCTATTTAAATATCACTTTCTCGTAAAAAATCAATACCTTTGCACTCTGAAAAATTCATATCGTTATGATTGATAAGATAAACCAGCTGAAGGCCGAAGTGGAAAGCCTGACAGCCGCCACACATGAAAAAGCGGAAGAATTACGTATAAAATACCTCAGCAAAAAGGGAGAAATCACCTCTTTGTTCAATGCATTTCGTGAAGTACCTAACGACCAGAAACGTCAGGTAGGCCAATTGCTTAACGAGTTGAAAGAGGCTGCTACTGCCAAAATCAACGAACTGAAAGAGTCGCTCGAAAACAGCACTTCTGCCGGTAACGAAACCGACCTGACCCGTTCGGCCGATCCGATTCTGTTGGGAACACGCCATCCGCTCTCTATCGTTAAAAACGAAATCGTCGATATTTTTGCCCGCATCGGCTTCACCATTGCCGAAGGCCCCGAAGTGGAAGACGACTGGCACGTTTTTGGCGCGCTTAACTTCCCGCCCGAACACCCGGCCCGCGATATGCAGGACACTTTCTTCATTGAAAAAAATCCCGATGTATTGCTCCGTACCCACACTTCATCGGTTCAGTCGCGTGTAATGCTCAACCAACAACCGCCGATCCGTGTTATTTGTCCGGGGCGTGTTTATCGTAACGAAGCGATCTCCTATCGTGCACACTGTTTCTTCCATCAGGTGGAAGGCCTTTATATCGACAAAAACGTATCGTTTGCCGACCTGAAACAAGCATTGCTCTACTTTGCCAAAGAGATGTTTGGCGAACATACCAAAATCCGTCTGCGCCCCTCCTATTTCCCATTCACCGAACCTTCGGCAGAGATGGATATTTCCTGTAATTTGTGCCATGGAGAAGGCTGTCCCTTCTGTAAATATACAGGTTGGGTGGAAATCCTCGGTTGTGGCATGGTAGATCCGAATGTGCTCGAAGCTTGTGGTATCGACAGCAAAGTCTACTCCGGTTACGCTTTCGGAATGGGTATCGAACGGATCACCAACCTAAAGTATCAGGTAAAAGATCTCCGGATGTTTTCCGAAAACGATGTTCGCTTCCTGCGGCAATTCGAATCGGCAAATTAGAAATCAGGTTACCAACGTTTTTTCTTTCAGACGAAAGATTAGATTTGAGATAAATAAGACACAGGCTGTTCCATTACGGGGCAGCCTGTGTTTGTCTATTTTGACTTATCGGGATGCGTACACAAAAGAGGTGAATCCTCAAAACTCAAGACGGTATAAAATAAAAGCGCCTAAATTATTAAATTTAAGCGCTTTCTGTGTGACCCCGGAGGGGCTCGAACCCTCGACCCATTGATTAAGAGTCAATTGCTCTACCAACTGAGCTACGGAGTCATTTCGGGCTGCAAAGGTATAATAAATTATTTATTTTCGCCTATTTTATCCGCTTTTTTTCGGTTACAGGTCAATTTTTCTATTGTTCTGCCCGGTTGGTCAGGCTCTCTTTACAAATAGCTACGGTAATGTGGTAACAACTCTGGTGATATTCTTTCTTGACCAGAAACCGGCATTGTTTACGCATCTCTATCAAAGTTTCTGCAAATATGTGAGGAACTTTTGCCGGATAAGCTACGGTGTCGCCATCCATGAACTTGTTATACGTAATATCAAAGGTTGTTCCGTAACGATGAGCCGAATTATTACTGGCATTTCCGTTGTGTCGGCCAAGTTTGTGTTGGCTCTCATCGGTACGTAGCACCGAAGTAATTACAAACCGATAATCCTTCATCCCTTTTGCTTTCAACCGCTTTTGGAATTCAACACCGATGTCTTTCAATAAATTCACGGCTTCGGGAACTAAGTAGGGGTGAGAGTGTCTCAAATCGTCGATATGGAAGAATTTACAATCGACCAAATGCACCAAAATATCTTTTTTGACCAGCAGATCAACCGATTTCAGAAAATCACTGTCAGTATCGAAAGTTTGTTTTAAGCCTCCAATCTGAGCATGTTCCAACTGTACATCGTTGAGGTCGTCCAGCAATTCGGAAGAGCTTATTGGGGCAGCAGCGTCTTTGCAAAAATCGCAGCTACAGGTGTGGACGCGAAACATACGTGGTTGTAGCAAGTAAGGGCGTATGAAAAGTGCGGCAATAACTAATGCAATGAGCAGTATGCTCAATAATATAAAGAGGTGGAGGTGATATTTCTTCTTGCTTCTCATTCTTTTTCTGTCAGGTGCAAAAATAGCATTTATTTTCTATCCAGAGGGATTAAATCTGCCAAAATTACCGTTTTTTTTTGTGGCACACGCTTTGATTATTGTAATTGTATGGTTGAAAAACAAGGTAAAAGGTCTCTTTTTCAACGTAAAAAAGGCCAATTTTGCTTATAAAATGAGTAAGAAATTGGTAAAAGGCAAAAGGATTAATTATATTTGTGGTATAAAAAGAAAGGAAATTATAATGGAAAACCGATTTTCGGATAAATTAAGAGATGTGCTCAGCTATAGCCGCGAAGAGGCCGAAAGGCTGGGTAACAGCTATATTGGACCGGAGCACTTGATGTTGGGGCTAATACGCGATGGAGAAGGAAAAGCCATTGAAGCGCTCACATCGTTGCACGCCGATCTGTCTCAACTTAAGAATAAGATTGAAGAACAGATAAAAACAGATAATGTGGTTTCTGCCAACGATTTGACGGTGCCGAGAAACACAGAACGGATTCTAAAGATTCTGTATTTGGAGGCTCGTTCGTTGAACAAGAATATTGCAGATACGGAACATCTTTTACTCGCTATTTTGAAAGAAAAAGAAAATTTGCCCGCTCAACTTTTAAATGGCGAAGATGTGAATTATGATGCTGTACGTGAAGTAATTGAAGAGAAAAAAGACATTCATATGGGAGGAGGATTCCCCAACGACGAGGATGATGACGAAGAGCTCAGTGGTTCTAAAACATCGCAGCAAAAACCCGAAAAACCGGGAACAAAAGCAGTAGGCGACACTCCCGTTCTCAACAATTTTGGGAGCGATTTGACCAAAGCAGCCCGTGAAAATTTACTTGATCCTGTGGTAGGGCGTCAGAACGAAATTGAACGTGTCGCTCAGATTCTGAGTCGTCGCAAAAAGAATAATCCGGTGCTGATTGGTGATCCTGGAGTAGGTAAATCAGCTATTGTTGAGGGACTTGCAATGCGTATCGTTCAGCGAAAAGTGCCCCGTACACTCTTCGACAAACGGATCATTGCCCTCGATATGGCTTCAATCGTAGCGGGAACCAAGTATCGTGGTCAGTTTGAAGAACGGCTGATTGCCATCCTGAATGAGTTGAAGAAAAATCCTCAAATTATCCTGTTTATTGACGAAATACACACTATTGTTGGTGCCGGGGGGGCTGCCGGATCGCTCGATGCAGCTAATATTCTAAAACCGGTATTGGCGCGCGGTGAAATTCAGTGTATTGGAGCTACCACGTTGGACGAATACCGCCAAAGCATTGAAAAAGACGGAGCTCTCGAACGTCGTTTCCAGAAAATTGTGGTAGAACCTACCTCTTCGGAAGAAACGTTGGAGATTCTGAATAATATAAAACAACGGTATGAAGACCACCATCGCGTGACTTATACGCCGGAAGCAATCGCCGCTTGTGTCAAATTGACAGATCGTTATATTACCGAACGTTGTTTCCCAGATAAGGCAATCGATGCTTTGGATGAGTCGGGCTCGCGGGTGCATATCTCCAATATTGTGGTTCCCAAAGAGATTGAAACACTCGAAAAAGAATTGGAAGAGGCGAAACTAGCAAAACAAAAGGCTGTGGAACACCAGCAATTTGAACTGGCTGCCGAATACAGAGACAATGAGAAAAAATGCCACGAACGTCTGACGGAGGCCACTTTGCGTTGGGAAGAATCGACCAAAGAGCAGCGTCAGGTAGTAGATGCCGATAAAGTAGCCGAAACTGTAGCCATGATGTCGGGAGTACCGATGCAACGCATTGCGCAGGCCGAAAACGACCGTTTGATAGAGATGCAAGCGGGTATTAATAGCAAGGTCATCGGACAAACAGAAGCGGTGGAAAAAGTGGTAAAAGCGATTCAACGCAATCGAGTTGGACTGAAAAATCCGAATAAGCCGATCGGAGCCTTTATCTTCCTTGGACCTACCGGAGTAGGGAAAACGCATCTTGCAAAACAGCTGGCTCAGTTTATGTTCGGAGCCGACGACGCGTTGATTCGCGTCGATATGAGCGAATACATGGACAAATATACCGTGTCGCGCCTTATCGGAGCGCCTCCGGGATATGTAGGCTACGAAGAAGGCGGACAACTGACCGAGAAGGTAAGACGGAAACCCTATTCGATTATTCTACTCGATGAGATTGAGAAGGCGCATCCCGACATCTTCAACATCCTGCTTCAGGTGTTTGACGAAGGCCACCTCACCGATGGGCTCGGTCGCCGTATCGACTTCAAAAACACGATTATTATCATGACTTCGAATGTGGGTACGCGTCAGTTGAAAGAGTTTGGGGCGGGTGTCGGTTTTCGTTTGGAACAAAACGATTCGACATCGGCATCGGAACGATCACGCAATGTGATTCAGAAAGCATTGAACCGCACCTTTGCTCCCGAGTTTTTGAACCGGGTGGACGATGTGATTATGTTCGACCAGTTGAGCAAAGATTCTATTCTGAAGATCGTCGACCTCGAATTGCAGGGGCTTTACAACAGAATAGAAAGCTTAGGATACCACCTTGTACTGACTGATGAGGCGAAGAGTTTTGTCGCCGATAAAGGGTATGACGTACAGTTTGGCGCCCGTCCGTTGAAACGGGCCATTCAGAAATATGTGGAAGACGAAATGGTGGAAATAATAATGAGAGCAACCATTTTACCGGGTGATACGGTAACGATGACAGTAAACGCCGAAGAACAGAAATTATCGGCAAATATTGTGCATCCCGTCGTATCGTAAATTTTCGGAATTTTTTAAAGAAAACCGCTCTGTTTCAGGGCGGTTTTTTGTTTTTTATGCTATCCGATTCACGCTAATTCGCTCAATTCGAGCCAACGCATGGTTTTTTCGTCAAGCAGGGAGATAATTTCCGACATCCGGTTCGAGAGGGTGACAATTTGATCCGTATCGCTGGTTCCGCCCGAAAGTTGTTCTTCAATCTGCTTCTTCTCCGTTTCAAGTCCTTCGATTTCTGCTTCAAGGGTCTCGAACTCCTTCTTTTCTTTGTAGGATAATTTTTGCTGTTTTTCGGCTTTCGGGCGTTGCGGCTTCTCCTTTTCTACCTTGGGTGCTTTCTCTTCTGCCTCCTGAGCCAATTGAAGCTCTTTCCACTCCCTGTAGTCGGTATAGTTACCGGGGTAGTCTTTGATCTTTCCATCGCCTTCAAAAGCCAGAAGGTGATCTACCACCTTGTCCATAAAGTAGCGGTCGTGCGATACCACGATAACACACCCTTTGAACCCGGACAAATACTCTTCCAGTACATTTAACGTAGCAATATCCAGGTCGTTAGTCGGCTCGTCGAGTACCAGAAAATTCGGATTTGTAATAAGCACCGTACACAGGTAGAGACGGCGACGCTCTCCTCCACTCAGTTTGGCAACAAAATTATATTGCACTTCGGGAGGGAAAAGGAAGAGTTGCAAAAACTGTGATGCCGATAGTTTACGGCCGTTGCCCAGCGAAATCTCTTCGGCAAACCCACGCACCACGTCGATGACCTTCATCTGGTCGTCAAACTTCAAACCGTCCTGACTGTAGTAGCCGAATGAGACGGTCTCGCCCACGTCGAACGAACCGCTATCCGGTTTTACCTCACCCAAAAGCATTTTCAGGAATGTCGATTTTCCGGTACCGTTTTTCCCGACGATTCCCATCTTTTCGTAGCGCGAAAAATTATAGTAGAAATTATCTATCAGTACTTTACTTCCGTATGCTTTCGAGATGTATTTTGCTTCAAAAATTTTAGAACCGAGGTAGGACGCTTTCACTTCGAGTGAAACGCTGTTCTCTTCGCGGCGCTGCTTTGCCCTGCGTTCGATTTCGGCAAAAGCTTCCACACGCGAGCGGGCTTTGGTTGCCCGTGCCTGTGGTTGACGGCGCATCCAGTCGAGCTCTTTTCTGTAAAGATTTTTGGTTCGCTCCGTTTCGGCATTGAAATTTTCGATCCGATCTTGCCGTTTTTCGAGATAATAGCTGTAGTTTCCCTTGTATTGAAACATGCTTGCCTGATCGATTTCGAGGATGTCGGAGCAGACCCGATCGAGAAAATAACGATCGTGCGTCACCATCAGAAGAGCCATTTTTGTGCCCTTGAGGAAGTTCTCGAGCCACTCCACCATCTCCAGATCGAGGTGGTTGGTCGGTTCATCCAGAATGAGGAGGTCGGGTTCCGAGATCAATACATTGGCCAGTGCCACCCGCTTCAATTGCCCGCCCGACAGGTGGCCGATCTGCTGGTCGAAATCGGTAATTTTCAGGTTGCCGAGAATCTGCTTGATGCGCGTTTCATAGTCCCATGCCTTCAGATCGTCCATGCGGGCTAACGCGTGCTGGTACACCTCTTCGTCCACCGATGCCGGATTTGCTTCGAGATGGCGGGTCAACAACTCGTACTCCTTTATAGCATCCGTTATCTCATTTTGAGTGCTGAAACAGGCTTCGAGCACCGTCAATCCGGCAGCAAACGAGGGATCCTGACGCAGGTACCCCACGCGCAGATCGCGGCGAAAAGAGATGGTTCCGCTTTCGTAGTCCTCATCTCCGGCCAGAATAGAGAGAAGTGTCGTTTTGCCCGCTCCGTTTTTAGCAATCAGCGCAACACGCTGGCTGTCGGCAATGCCAAATGAAATATTTTCGAAAAGGAGATTATCGCCAAACGATTTAGTGAGGTTTTCTACTTGTAAGCAACTGGCCATAAGATGTTTTTGTTATTCGCAATGCAGAATGCAAAGCGATTACAAAGATAACGAAGATATTTGAAAGGGACAGAGACTGGCAAAGGCTTCCCCAGGATTGACACTCATGAACCAATAGGTTGTCATTTTGGCAGAGTATCAGGATTGGCATTTTTTTTGATAACTTCAAGCCGGTGTCTCATTTGCAGGGGCAAACATTATTGAAATCAATAAACTAAAAAATAAGTGCTATTATGAAAGGAAACATCGGAGTAACGTCGGATAATATTTTTCCGGTAATCAAGAAGTTTTTGTACAGCGATCATGAAATTTTTCTGCGCGAATTGGTATCGAATGCCGTTGATGCCACCCAAAAATTGAAGACTCTAGCTTCTGTCGGTGAATTCAAAGGCGAACTGGGCGATCTGAAAGTGACCGTCAGCGTCGACAAACAGAAGAAAACCATCACGGTGAGCGATCGTGGTATCGGGATGACCACCGAAGAGATTGAAAAATACATCAACCAGATTGCTTTCTCGGGTGCCGAAGAGTTTCTTGACAAATACAAAGATGACGCTAACGCTATTATCGGGCACTTCGGTCTCGGATTTTATTCGGCGTTCATGGTTTCCAAAGAGGTCGAAATCTATACCTTGTCGCATAAAGAGGGTGCTAAAGCAGCACACTGGTCGTGCAAAGGTGATCCCGAATACGTGCTGGAAGAGATTGATATGAAAGGCCGCGGTACCGATATCGTGCTTCATATCGATGACGATAACGAGGATTTTCTGGAAGAGGCAAAAATCAAAGGGTTGTTGACCAAATATTGCAAATTCTTGCCTATTCCCATCGCTTTTGGCAAAAAGAAAGAGTGGAAAGATGGCAAGGAGGTTGAGGCCGAGGAAGATGATATCATCAACGACGTGGCTCCTGCATGGACAAAAAAACCGTCGGACCTGAAAGAGGAAGACTACACCAAGTTTTATCAGACGCTTTACCCGATGTCGGAAGATCCGCTCTTCCACATCCACCTCAACGTCGATTATCCGTTCAACCTGACCGGTATCCTCTACTTTCCAAAAGTAAAAAACAACATCGAACTACAACGCAATAAAATACAACTCTATTGCAATCAGGTATTTGTAACCGACTCGGTAGAAGGTATCGTACCTGAGTTTCTTACGCTGTTACACGGCGTGATCGACTCGCCGGATATTCCGTTGAACGTGTCACGTAGCTACCTGCAAAGCGATGGCAACGTGAAGAAAATTTCGAGTCACATCACCAAAAAAGTGGCTGACCGCCTGCAGGAGATCTTCAAAAACGACCGCGCTCAGTTTGAAGAAAAATGGGATAGCCTGCGATTGTTTATCATCTACGGAATGCTTTCCGATGAAAAGTTCTACGAACGCGCCGAAAAATTCGTTCTTTTCAAAAATACAGAGAACAAGTTCTTTACTTTCGAGGAGTACAAAACCCTCATCAAAGAGAACCAAACCGACAAAGAGGACAACCTTATCTACCTGTATGCCAACGATGCTGTTGAACAGCACAGCTACATTCAGGCTGCACGCGACAAGGGCTATGACGTACTGCTGATGGACGGACAGCTCGATATCCACTGGGTGGGTCAGTTAGAACAAAAGTTCGAAAAGAGCCGTTTTGTGCGTGTCGACAGCGACGTTGTGGAGAAACTGATTCGCAAAAACGACGAACCGAAAGTTGAACTGAACGATCAGCAGCGCGAAGCGCTCACTACGGTGTTCAGCTCTCAGCTGCCGAAACTCGATAAAACCGAATTTATCGTCACCTTCGAAAACATCGGAGCCGAAGCGCAGCCGTTGGTGGTAACACAAAACGAGTTCATGCGTCGTATGAAAGAGATGTCGGCCATGCAGAGTGGTGGTATGATGAGTTTTTACGGCGAAATGCCCGACAGTTACAACCTGGTGGTAAACACGGCTCATCCGTTAGTCGACAAGGTTCTGAAAGAAGAGGAGAGCAAATGTACTGCAGAAACGGCTCCTTTTGAAACTAAACTGCAGGAGTTGAAGAGCCGTCGCGATGCTTTGAAAGAGTCGCACAAAGGCAAAAAAGACGAAGAGATTCCTCAGGCCGAAAAAGAGGAGCTCGAGGCTATCGACAAGCAAAGCAGCGAAGCTACCGAAAGCAAAAAGACAATTGTGGCTCAATATGCTTCGGCTAATCCTGAAGTCCGCCAGCTGATCGATTTGGCTCTGCTTGCCAACAACCTGTTGAAAGGGGAGGCGTTGAGCAATTTTGTAAAACGCAGCATCGATCTGATGAAATAAAACCCAATCTTTGCTTATACATCAAAGCCGTTGCAACGATTCTGTTGCAGCGGCTTTTTATATGAGCTAAATTGTTATTTACAAACTCTTTACCGGAATGCAAATATCCAGTACGAATTTATGCTCGGGATGGTTTTCCGGATCGCAATAATAGTATTCAAGCGGGGTTCCCTCTCCCGGTTCATATCCGCTCTCGGTAAACCAGACGCACATCGTGTTCCAGGCCTCTTCAAACTGTTGTACCTCAATTTCGAAATGCCCTACGGCATACTTTCCCCCTTTGATGGTCATCTTCCCAATCTCGCCCTCTACTTTTACCTCCTGATGCACCAGCAGGCAGGCGCTCTGCCGTACCTTTTCGATAGCGGTGACCGAAGGATCGTCGTGATAAACGGTTATCGTGTGCGAATCGGGACCAACCAACCCCCGGGGAGCGGCAAACTGCATCAGTTTGGTATACGCTTTGTGAATCTGATCGAAAGCACCGGTGTGGCGGCAATAGATCACCTGCATGTCGGGCAACTCTTTTACAATAATCTTTGTGTCCATAATTATAAGTTGTTTTAAGTTTACGACACAAAGTTCCTGATTCGCAGCCACAAAAACTTTACTTTTCTTGCTCAGCAATTGTCCGTTCTTGCTATAGTAAATCCCGTTCTTTACCACCAACGGCATTTCGGTTTTCCTGAAATCGCTCGCGCTGATTCCGTAGTGTTTCCGAAAGGTTCTTGAAAACAGTGCTATGCTGCTGAATCCGCAGTCGAAAGCAATATCCGAGATACTTTTCCGAGGAGAATCTTTCAATTGCAGAGCGGCTTTCTCGGTGCGGATACGAACGAAGAAATCGGCAGGGGTTTCGCCCGTCAGGACGGTAAAGATGCGGTGGAAATGAAACGGCGAGAAATGTGCAATATCGGCCATCTGTTCGAGCCGGATGGGCTCGTCGTAATGGGCGTCGATATATTCCATCACACGGTTGATACGCGCTATATATTCGGCGCGGCTTTGCTCCTGTATCATGGTTGAATGGGGTAATAATATCCCGCAAATCTACCGTTTATTTTGCAAACAAACTTGTCTATTCTTGCGCGATGCGATGCAAATAGAGCGGCCTTACGCCTAAAAATTCGGGTTTATACCATATAACGCAGCTTGTCCATCATCAGCGGAATTTCTTCCTTAACGATGCCCGATTCGCACAACTGGGCGATGTCCTGATTGAAGGCTGCATAGAAATCGTCATCGTCCTGCCGGAAAAGCTGAACGCTTTTGGCATAGAGTTGCAGTGCATCGTTACGCTTTTGCTGAGCCCAGGCAACATGTCCCGCATTCAGGTAATCGAGTTTTGTAGGCTTCTGGTCAATAATTTTTGCATAGTAATTCTCTGCCTGACGGAATTTCCCGCTCAGAAAAGAGCACCAGGCAATGGCGCGCCACACTTTGGGGGTAGAGGTTGCCAATTCAACCTTGAAATAGTAGTTCAGCGCTTCGGGATAACGTTTTTCCTGTACAAATAGATGGCCTATTTGTAGCTGGATATTCCGGTTCTCGGGGTCGAGCGCTTCGGCGCGTTTGTAGTAATTAAGCGCCTCGTCGTAGTTGCGAAGCATCTTGTTGCAAAAAGCGATTTTGCGAGTCAGCCACAGCTGTTCGGGCAACAATGCTTCGGCCCGCAGGTAGTATTCGAGCGCCTGTCCGAAATCGCCGGATTGCTGCTTACAGTAACCCATTTTCTGAAACAGATCGGCTGCGACATCGGTAGCCGATAGTTTCTCAAACAACGAAAATGCTTCGTCGTAATATCCTTTGGCAAAATAGAACTCGGCGATCTGTAGCTGCTGCTCTTCCGACAAATGAAGCATGTCGAAGAACCAGCAGGAATGAAAACGCAACGACCAGTTGAACACCGGCATAAAATCGTTCCGGTAGGCAAAGAGCTTGAAGAAACGGTACAAATCCTGAATATATTGGTTTGAGATCTGGCGCTCACGAACCTCCGCCCCGACATTCAGATCCGCTTTTTTCATCTCTTCAATTTGCTCCGACTCCATTTTAAAAGCCTGCATCATCGAGTTGCGTTGGGTTTGTGCAATCTGTTTCATGCTGATGGCCAGCGAATATTTATCCGAATTGCAGAGGTAAGCGTTATTCAGAAGCAGCTCCATGAGCTGGCTGCTCTCCTCGAAAAGGCCGCCGATAGCCGAATTTGCCGAGTCGAAGGGTAAGAACCAGTTCGGCAGTTCGTTAAAAAACGGATAGTGCTTCAACTGCGCAAACGTGTTCATATAGACATCGGCGCCTTCCAGCTGAAGTTCGCTCATCTCCCGAAGCTTGTCGCCCATACCGCTTTTCTCAATCAGATTCTGCCATTCCGGATTTTTGTCCTCCCACTCTTCGGCAGAAGTCATGCTTTCCAGATCAATTTTATCTTTTACCTGCGGAGCTAATTTCATCATCTCAGGAATAATTTCCTGCTGCATCTTCTGCGAAATCTTATCGGTTTCCGATGTTCTTGCAAACTGGATAATGATAGTAACCAGTGTTTTCGCAAAGTACGGATCGTCATTCAACAGGGCAAGGCGCTGACGAATACCGTCGTAAAACGGAAGACGGGCATTGTAAATGGCCAACGCCGACGCCAGGCCGACCATGGCACGAAGCCGGACTTCGGGTTGCTGGTGCATACACGCATCGGCAAGCATTACTATCCGTTCGGGATTAAACTGCCGCAACAGATTGAGTGTCAGAGCCGATATGGCAAAAGATTTGTCGATCGGATCGATCACATCGCTGGCCAGCAATAAATTGAAACTGTCGGCATCCACCTCTTGTATCAGCCACAACGATCGGAACATTTCGAGACGTGTCTGTTCGTGCAATGCAATTTGTTCCTGCTTGTTTACTTGCTGATTCAACCCCTCTTCTATCAAAAAGGCAACCTCTTTATTGGTCGATTGCTCTTCCAGTGACGATACGATTGCCCTTAGGCTTCGCAACTGTGAACGGTGATACCGAATTTGCGAATAGTCGTACCCGCTAGAAAATTTTGTAAAAAGCTCTTCCTTGATCGTATCGGTCAGTAAAAACGCCTTTTTTACCAGGTTGTGATAGACCAGTTCGCGCTGCGGGTCATTTACCCCATCCACAGCATACTGAAGCATAAGGCGGTAGTTATTTTCCAACTCGTCAACCTGATCGACATATTCAACAAAATGAACGGTTTGAAGCCAGTTTCGCAACGAATCAATGGCCTGTTTAAGCTGCCTGTTTTTGAGATATACCAAAATTTCGGTGGCAGTCTGTTGCATCTCGTTTATCGTCATATCGGGTAATGGATTAAGCTGTTTGCTAAGGTAATATTAAACGACACTTTTTCTCTTTCATGTCGATAAAAAGTGGCGTATAATCACTCGCAAAAACCATGCCATGATTCTGTTTCAATTTATGGAACCCGTTTTCCCTGAAGGTTTGTCTTGTGCCAGAATCACATGACCGGTTGTGGCATGAATGAAGTAAATTTTATCTTTTTCTGCTTTCTGAGAAGAGAGCGGCAGGGTGTACTGGAACCGGCACTCCACGCGGCGAACCAATACTTTGTCGGGCGACATGCTGCGATAACTCTCTATCCGGGCTTTCATGCCATTCAGCCACTTCTGGCTCGACTCCAACTGCCCGATCTCCAGTGATAGGTTTTCACGCAGCGTCTCCATGTCGTATTTTACATACAACGTCTGCATCTGCAACAACTCTTTCAGAGTCTGGCTATTTTGCTTCAGCAGAGAGCTTACCGGTTGCTCCAAAGACTTTTCGATAAAAGCGAGGCTGTCTTTGACGGTAATTTGTCCAAGTGTTTTGGTTTCTAGGGGATAAAACTGAAAATCAGGATCGGATACCTGATTCTGTTCGTAACTCCATATTGCTTTTATATCGTTGTCGGAGCTACTGCAACCCAACAACAACCCACAGAAAAGCAAAAGGGTAGCAAATATAAAATTGCTGTTTTTCAGATGATTGACAACCGTATACGGAATAACTGACTTCGCTTCCGAATTACCCGATTTTGCTGATTTTGCGTAATCTTTCTTCATCAATAATCTTGATTTTCCGACCATCGACAGCAATAATTTTTTCTATTGCAAAATTGGATAAGGTACGAATGGCATTTGAGGTGGTCATGTTGGAAAGGCTGGCCAAATCGTCGCGCGAGAGGTAAATATTGAGCGTCGCTCCATCTTCTTCGAGCCCGTAACTATCAATCAGGAATAGTATCGACTCAGCCAAACGACCCCGGATATGCTTCTGAGTGAGGTTGACAGTACGTGTATCGGCAATGCCCAGATCGATTGCCATCGCCTTAATAAAAAACAGAGCCAGATCGTTATTCTCTTTCAAAAGCTTGAATATCACATCAGAAGGAACCATAAAAATGGTAGCGGCATCGACAGCGCACGCAGCCGTAAGGTAGGGTTCTTCGGCAAAAAAAGCGCGATAACCAAAATAATCGATCGGTTTAATCATCCTAACGATCTGACTGCGACCACCTACTCCATCTTTGTATACCTTTACCTTCCCTTTTACTAAACAAAGCAAATGAGTGGGAGAGTCTCCTTCACAGTAGATCATTTCATTGCGTTTGAACTGCTGTACCTTCGAATTGTTTCGTAAATAATCCAGTTGTTCTCCGGTCAACACATCCCAAATTCCGGGAAGGGACAGAATGGACAAATCCGTTGTCTGTTTCGGTGCCATAAAAACATGTTTTTCAACACAAATGTAAGCAATTTCAACAAAAAATCAATCCAATATATAAATCACTGTAAACATGTCAGTTAATTGTATTTTGCAAAAAATCGACCAGTTTTTTTACTGCATTTGCTCTGTGACTAATCGTATTTTTGACCGACAGATCAAGCTCGGCAAAACTTTTGTCATAGTTTTCAGGTACAAAAATAGGGTCGTATCCGAAGCCGTTAATCCCCTTTGGCTCACGCGAGATGATACCACGAACTTCGCCTTCAAATAGATATTCTGTCCCCTCTTTTATCAGGGCAATGACCGTCCGGAAACGGGCTTTCCTGTTCGATTCGTCCGATAGTTCTGCCAATAGCTTTCGCATATTGGCTCCTGCATCTTTATCGGCACCTGCATATCGGGCCGAATAAACCCCGGGGGCATTATTCAGCGCTTCCACTTCCAGCCCGGTATCGTCGGCAAAGCAATCTTTCCCGAAACGCTCATAAATATATCGAGCCTTTATCAGCGCATTTCCTTCCAGTGTATTTGCCGTTTCGGGGATGTCGTCAAAACATCCGATCTCTTTCATACTTAATATTTTGTATTTATTTTTGAGATATTCCGATACTTCGTGCAGTTTATGGTCGTTGTTGGTTGCAAATATAATTTCCATGCGGGGAACTCTTTTTAGTTGTCTGCTTCAAAATGGTCGAGGTAAAAGTTGCCATCTTCAAAAACGCCGTAGGTAAATTGGGTATACCAGTCGCCGATGATACACACCCGGCTGTTATTTTTCAGCATCAAATCGAGTAGGATATGGCGGTGCCCAAACACGAAAAGATCGATCTTTTCGCTTTCGGGAAATGCTTTGGCATAACGCACCAAGCACTCTTTATCCTCACCGAGATATTCGGCATAGTCATCCCGCTTGGGCTTTTTGCGGTTGGACTTTGACCACCCCAGTCCGAATCCGAGCCCTAATCGGGGAGGTACATACGAAAAGAGCTTTTGGCAAATTTTATTGTGAAAGATAGACTGAATAATTTTTACGCTTAAGGAATGATCGCCCAGACGATCGCCGTGGGCCAGATAAAGCCGCTTGCCGTCCCATTCAACGATTTCAGGTTCACGGTGCACTGTCAGTCCGACCTCTTGCTCCAGATAGCCGAACGTCCACATATCGTGATTGCCTGTGAAGTAGTGAATTTTTACGCCTCTATCCGATAACTCTCCAAGCTTACCCAAAAACCGTGTGAACCCTTTGGGTACAACAGTTTTATATTCATACCAGAAGTCGAACATGTCGCCCAACAGGTACAATTCCGAGGCATCTTCTTTAATAGAATCGAGCCAGCGGACAAGCTTCAGTTCGTGTTCGCGTGGGTTTTCTACAAGGCGTGACCCTAAATGGGCGTCTGATACAAAATAGATACGTTTCACTCGTTATTCAACTACTTTCAGATGAGGCAGGCAAAGCCCACCCGTTATTTATTTGTTGTTTCTTCTGTTTTTTTCGCAGCTTCTCCTCTGGTTGCCGGACGGGAAGTGCTCTGTACACGGCTTTCTGGCGAGCGAGACTGATTGATGTTTCTGCTCTGGGTTTGCCTTTGTATGTTATTGGATGGCTGCGTTTGTGTCTGTTTTTGAGGTGTTTCCGCCGACGGCTGACGAGTAGGAGTCTGACTGTCTGATCCGGATTGCGTCCTACGATTTTCTATTGAATTGCTATTCCATTGAGAAGGACGGGTCGCTTGCCCATTCTGATTGAGCTTGTCCCCGTTGTTTCGCTGAGTTCTGTTCGGAGTACTGGAGCTACTATTTTCTTGGACAGAATTGTTGCGTGATCCGTTTTGACCGTTGACCGACGAACGATTTCCCTTATTTTGTGATCCCGATCCCGTATTGTTACGATTTCCGTTATTATTATAACTCGGATTTCTGCGGGGAACGTAAATATCGTCGTTTTGTCCACTTTTGCGGTATCCCGAAGGTGTTCTGTCCGTCCGATAACTTCTCAAACTTTGCATAGGCCTGTCTCCATAATGATACATGGAGCGGTTGTAATATCCACGGCGATAGTCGTTGATGTGCTGTGAATAGTAGCGTGTCGGATTCTGGTCGTATACCGATACGATGACATAATTGGTGTTGTAACCGATGTGATACGAATAGGGAAGCTGAGACCCCGAGAGCCACATCCCTTCCTGATGCCACCAGTATATATTCAAATCCGGATTGTAATAGAAGTTCAAATCCGGACAAAAATAGTATGGATAATAGTTGACGTATGCTTCGCCATACTCATCTGTAACCGTTCCTGTAACAAAACAAGAAGATACTGTTACGGTCAGAATACACCCCACAAACAGTTTCAATAGAGTTCTCATAGCAGTGTGTTTTAATTTTGAAAGAGTTCTTATGCCCCTTTGAATCAAGTACAAAAGAGATGTTTGATTCCTCATTTCAGAGCAGTCCCAGTTCAAGTTTTGCTTCATCACTCATCATATCCCGATCCCAGGGGGGATCGAACACGAGATTGATGTTCAAACTCTTAACGCCTTCCACAGATTCTACTTTCATCCGGACATCTTCCAGAATAAAATCGGTGGCCGGACATCCGGGAGCCGTCAGCGTCATATCAAGATTGACATTGCCACCCTCTCCGATATCCACTTTATAAATCAAGCCAAGATCGTACACGTTGACCGGTATTTCGGGATCGAAAACCGTACGCAACATCTTGACGATATCTTCTTCCAATGCTAAAAATTCATTCATTGCTCAATTGTTTTCGGTTTAATTTTTGTGGCAACGTACCGTCATTTGGTAACCTTATTTAAAATAAAGATGCAAATAATTCCGGTTTCGTCTCACAAACTCATTTTGTTTATCAAACGCTCGGCTATAGCATATTCAAAGCCTCGCTGCAAAGCAAAATTCAGTAATTTTCCTCGTCTTTCGTAACTGCCTGATGCTTTGATTTCACGAACTTTTTTATGCAACAGTTCATCGAGTATTTGCTCGTACAAAGATACATCCATTTCGCCGAAAACCCCCTGCTGGATATTATCGGGAATTTGCTTCATTCGTAGTGCCTGCACTATTTTGACCTTCCCCCATTTGTTGAATCGTAATTTATCGTTGACAAACGCCCGGCAAAAACGCTCATTATCAATATATTTTTGTTCAACAAGATACGAAATGATTTTCTCTTTCTGACCAGCATCTGCACCCCAGGTCTGGAGCTTGGTCTCGACATCGGCAGTGCACGTTTCCTGTTTCGAACAATAAGCAGCTGCTTTTTTCAATAAAAAATCATACGCAATTTCCATATCTCGGTATCGGTCGTTATCAATTTTTCACCGCCTTTATCATTCGGGCATTGCCAAACAAATCGGTACGCAGCTCTACAAATCCGAACCCCATCTGTCGGAACAGCGCAACGGTTTCTTTCCCTTTTTCCCGGTTTATTTCGACATAAAGAGCCCCTTCGTGTTTCAGCGAGGCAAGTGCCTTTTTTCCAATCGCTTCGTAAAACAACAACGGGTCGGTATCGGGCACAAAGAGGGCAATCGAAGGCTCATAATCCAACACATTTGGTTGCATAGACAACTTTTCGCTTTCGAGTACATAGGGGGGATTGCTCACGAGAACATCAAGCGTATCAAGAGGATCGATCCATTTGTCAGACAAAGCATCGGCACAAAAAAAACGGACATTCGTTTTATTCAGGCGGCTGTTTCCGCGAGCCAGGGTCAGGGCATCTTCCGATATGTCGTAGGCCGATAGCGTGGCATCCGGCAGATTCTTTGCCAAAGCGATGGCAATGCAACCGCTGCCGGTACAAACGTCTGCGATACGGCAGGGGATATCTTTCCAGTCATTAACAATCCACTCTACCAGCTCTTCCGTTTCGGGGCGCGGAATCAACACGCGGCTGTCAACCTTCATCGTGAGACCGAAAAATTCGGTCTCGCCAAGCACGTATTGCAACGGTTCATGATTGTTGAGACGTGCTACTTGCTGCGCAATAATTTGCTCCTGTTCTGTAGTAAAAATCAGAGAATTGTCCGAAAGCAACTGAACCCGCGACAAACCGGTAACGTGTTCGCACAGAGTTATGGCAACGGCACGCGCTTCGTTTGCCGGCAAAACGGAACTCAAATCTCCGATTATATTTTTAATACGGTTCATTTAAATAAATCAGTAGGTAACGCAAATTTAAGAAAAAAAATGGTTCATGTTGCCAATCCGTTTTTTTAAGATGCCGTCACCTCATTTTTTGTTACCTTTGCACTCCAAATTTAAAACACAAGAGATGGATAGATTACGGTTTATCAGTTTTGCAAGTGGAAGCAACGGAAACTGCTTCTTTGTAGGCAATGCTTCGCAAGGAATACTGATAGATGCCGGAATCGGCATTCGCACCATGAAGAAGCGGTTGAAAGAGATCGGAATGGATTTTTCGGATATTTTGGGCGTTTTTATCACCCACGACCATTTCGATCATATTAAATCTGTTAAACCGTTGGTGGAGAAAATGCTGGTGCCAATATACGGCACCAAAGAGACGCTCTCTTCGATTACTCAGTTGCAGCAAATGGGGGAGCAGTTTCAGGCTGGGCAACGTGTTATTAGCAAGGAAGAACCTGTGATTATCGGCGATTGGCGGGTAACGGCGTTTGAGGTTTCTCACGATGGAACCGATAATGTCGGCTATTGTGTCGAATATAAAGATAAAGTATTTACACTGGCTACCGACCTGGGATATGTGTGTGAAAATTCGGCACGCCATATCGCTGAGGCCAACTACCTGGTTCTTGAGGCCAACTACGACGAAGAGATGCTGGCAAACGGACCCTATCCGTATATGCTGCAAGAGCGCATTCGTAGCAACACCGGTCACTTGAGCAACAGCGATGCCGGTCGTTTTCTGGCAGATAATTATTCGGAAAAACTGGAATACATCTACCTCTGCCACCTGAGCCATTCGAACAATCTGCCGGAACTGGCCTACTGTACGGTAAGCGAACTGCTGTCCGACAAGGGTATTATTATCGGGAAAGATGTTGAACTGGTCACCCTCGAACGGACATCTCCGTCCAAACTGTACGTTTTCGACTGAAGAGCATTTACTTCAATAGTTCCTCAAGTTTAGCCACCATCGCCTTAAACTCGGTTTCGTTGTAGAGTCGTGTCATAAAGACAATTCTTCCCTCTTTATCGATGATGACGTTGCGGGTAACTCCGGCTTCTTTATTGGCATATAGCTGAAAATGAGCTGCTCCCGGATCAAGCGCCATCGGGTAGGTAATTCCCGTTGTCAGGACGAAATTTTTTGCCACATCGAGTGGTTCGTCGCGGTCGATGGCATAGAGCGCAAACGAAGGATTCGATTTCCAGCGTTGCCAGATATCGCGTTCGATAAAAGGCATCTCCTTACGGCAAACGCTGCACCAACTTGCCGTAAACTGAAGCATCACCACTTTTCCTCGCAACGACCACAAATTCACCGTACGCCCGTCGGTAAGCGTCATGGTGAAACCGGGCGCTGTCTGACCAAGTTTGACGATATAGCCTCTGTCGGAAGATTCTTGTTGAGGAGTAATTGATGCCGACTGAGAGAATACGAAATAACTGTTCGCGAAAAACAGAAATAAAACGGAATAAAATAATTTCATGTTTACTTATTGCTTTGAGATAGATTCCATCCATGTAATTATTGATTGTGCACTTGCGCTGACATTTTCACAACTATAATCACCTGACTGTTTTAATACAACTTTTTTATACTTACCTTTCGTGGAATCATAATAATAGCAGATGTATGACACAGTTCCGCCATCGCATCCCACCCATCCATTATCCGATATTTTACCGGAAAGCGCAGAAGGAATTAACGACCTGTAATGCGACAGAGTTGCCAGGGGAATAGTCCGGATAGTTGAATCGCAATATAAAATATTGTTAGACAAAGCATCCTGAGTTATATACCCACCGTCTTCATCTGAATTCCATGTTTTTGGATTGTGAAAAGATAAAACCCGGCCATCCTCATCAATCAACCATCCTTGCCGCACATAACCCCAAGCGTAATTCAGATAGGACAACTCAAAATAGGCTTTTTTTTCATATGTTGCACTGGAACTACAGCCCGCAAGCAACAAAACGACAGTGAACAAAAGGTAAATTTTTTTCATAAAGCAATCGTATTTTGTATATAGATGCCATAAACATGCATAACGATGCATTTCATTACCTACGAAGGACTGATAATATGAGAATTATATAAATAAGATTCTCATTTCACCCTATGCGTAAAAAACGCTAACTTTGCAAAGTTATTAAAACGTTTTTGATTGACCAGTAGATGATTGAAATTATTCCTGCCATCGACATCATTGATGGTAAATGTGTACGGCTTTCTCAGGGCGATTACCAGCAAAAAAAAGTATATAACGAGCAACCTCTCGAGGTGGCAAAGGAGTTTGCCGATGCCGGTATACGTCGTTTGCATGTGGTCGATCTCGATGGTGCCAAGGCACAACACATTGTCAACCATAAAGTACTGGAAACCATTGCCACGCACACCGATTTGGTTATCGATTTCGGAGGTGGTCTCAAAAGCGACGACGACCTGCGCATTGCCTTTGAATGCGGAGCGGCTATGGTAACCGGTGGTAGTATCGCCGTGAAACAGCCGGAGGTTTTTTCGCACTGGATCGAACGTTACGGTGTGGAGCGAATTATTCTGGGTGCCGACGTGCATAACGAAAAAATTGCCGTAAGCGGCTGGCTCGAAACCACCGACAACGACCTGATGCCGTTTATCGAAGGCTATTGCAAACAAGGAATCCAAAAGGTGCTCTGTACCGATATTGCCAAAGATGGCATGTTGACGGGTACTTCGGTCGATCTTTACAAAAAAATAATGGCTCATTTTCCGGCTTTGCAACTGATTGCAAGCGGAGGAGTGAGCGACATTGCCGACATCGAAGCACTCGACGAAGCGGGAATTCCATCGGTGGTATTTGGCAAGGCCATTTACGAGGGACGAATTAAACTATCAGAATTACAACGATTTATATAAAAGAAAGATTCATTTCTCTTTCAAACAATGCATATGAAGTTAGATTTTGCAAAAGGCAACGGCTTGATTCCTGCCATCATTCAGGATGCCGTAACCAATAAGGTGCTCATGTTGGGATACATGAACGAAGAGGCTTACGAAAAAACCGTGACAACCAAACAGGTTACATTTTTCAGCCGTACCAAAAACCGTCTGTGGACAAAAGGAGAAGAGAGCGGCAATTTCTTGAATGTCGTTTCGATGGCTCCCGATTGCGATAACGATACCTTGCTTATCAAGGTACATCCCGTAGGTCCGGTTTGCCATACTGGTGCTGATACCTGCTGGAACGAAACCAATGTGGATGATATCCAGTTCCTGCGTTACTTGCAGGACTTTATCGATAAACGTAAAAAAGAGATGCCCGAAGGTTCGTACACCACTTCGCTGTTCAACAAAGGCATCAACCGTATGGCTCAAAAGGTAGGTGAAGAGGCCGTCGAGACTGTCATCGAAGCTACCAATGGCACCGACGACCGCATGATTTACGAAGCTTCCGACCTGATTTATCACCTCATCGTGTTGCTGACATCGAAAGGATACCGCATCGAAGATTTAGCAAACGAACTGAAAAAGAGACACAAAGAGTAATCAATTCGATAATTTGAAAGTGTGTCAATTTGCAAATCATCGAATTGGCTCATTTTCAAATTTTCAAATTTTCAAATTGATAGATGAACTATTACAGCACCAACCACCAGTCGCCGATAGCTTCGTTGCAGGAGGCCGTTGTGAAAGGACTGGCTCCCGATAAAGGGCTTTACATGCCTGAAAAAATCAAGGCTTTGCCTGCCGGATTTTTCGAAACGATCGACCAACTCTCTTTTCAGGAAATTGCCTACCGCGTTGCCGATGCATTTTTCGGAGAAGATATCGAGGCCGATACCCTGAAGCAAATCGTTTACGATACGCTCAGTTTCGAAACTCCGGTTGTCAAGGTAGAAGAAAACATCTACAGTCTTGAACTTTTCCACGGACCCACACTCGCGTTCAAAGACGTGGGAGGCCGCTTTATGGCTCGTTTGCTGGGATATTTCATCAAAAAACAGGGGCAAACCGACGTCAACGTGTTGGTGGCAACTTCGGGCGATACCGGAAGCGCCGTTGCCAACGGGTTCCTTGGCGTAGAGGGAATTCATGTCTATGTTCTCTATCCCAAAGGGCTGGTGAGCGAAATTCAGGAGAAGCAGTTTACCACGCTGGGTAAAAATATCACCGCTTTGGAAGTCGACGGCACGTTCGACGATTGCCAGCGCCTGGTAAAATCGGCCTTCATGGATGAAGAGCTGAATGCCAGACTGAACCTGACTTCGGCCAACTCCATCAACGTAGCGCGTTTTCTTCCGCAGGCATTTTACTACTTCAACGCTTATGCCCAGCTCAAGAAACAGGGAAAAGCCGATAATCTGGTGGTTTGCGTACCGAGCGGTAATTTCGGCAACATCACGGCCGGACTTTTCGGCAAACGGATGGGATTGCCCATCAAACGCTTCATTGCCGCCAATAACGAGAACGACATCTTCTTACAATATCTCGAAACAGGAAAATATTCTCCCCGTCCTTCGGTGGCTACCATCGCCAACGCCATGGATGTGGGTGACCCGAGCAACTTTGCCCGTGTGCTTGACCTCTACGGCAATTCGCATGAAAAAATTTCGGCTGACATTTCAGGCTGTCGTTACCTCGACAAACAGATCCGTGCAACGGTGAAGAGCTGTTACCAATCGACCGGTTATCTGCTCGATCCGCACGGAGCCTGCGGCTATCAGGCCTTGAAAGAGGGTTTGAAGGAGGGCGAAACAGGGGTTTTCCTCGAAACGGCTCATCCGGCAAAATTTGTTGGAACTGTCGAAGCAATCATTGGAGAGAAAGTTTCTATTCCTGAAAAGTTGCAGGAGTTTATGAAAGGAGAAAAACTCAGCATCGAACTTTCAAAAGAGTTTGCCGATTTTAAAAATTTCTTGTTGAAATAATTTTTTGTTGAAAAACTTCGTTTGCGTAGGTATGAATTTATTTAGCCGAATATTGAAAGATGATAGGGAAGCAATATACTCTGGCTTTGGTCATATTTGGGCTGACGTTTTCTTCCGTTTACGGATTAAACATCGACTCGCTGCTGAATCGATTCTCACGTCTCAATTTCTACGTTATCCCTACGCTTTCATATCAAACGGAGACAGGAAATCAATTTGGTCTTAACGGGGGATACTATTTCCGGTTTATCGATTCTACAAAAATCAGTAACCTTACTTTCAGTCAGATCTTCACGCAAAAGCAACAATATTCGGTCAGTTTATCTCCCCGCCTCTATTTAGGCGGAGGAGGAAAATGGACTGTGTTTGGCAATATCTCTGCTCAAAATTTTCCGACCAGTTTTCTTGGAATCGGAAATAACCGGAAACTATTACTGCCGACTGCCATTGCATATACTTCACGTAATTATTCGTTTTATTTTCAATTCCAACGCTTTCTCGACAAGCATATCAGTATGGGTCTTCAGGTTGCACTCCGAAGTGAGAAGCCTGTCGTAGATGATAGTCTGAAATTCAAAGCGATGGGAATTCACGTCACTGGATGGAAACCCTATTTCTTGCTTGGTTTCGGGGGAGTGATCACCTACGATTCTCGCGACAATCTTTTTTATCCTACGAAAGGAATCCTAGGCAGCGCCAGTCTTGTCCATTACGATCCGATTTGGGGCAGTACATACAATATTGTGCAAATCAACCTGGATTTCCGTCAATATATTGCTATTTATGAGCAACATGTATTTGCTTGGCAATTTGTCACCGATTGGCGACTCGGGAACTTGGTTCCCTTTCAAATGCTAACCACCATTGGTGGAAATCAACTCCTGCGGGGTGTTCCCAACGGCCTTTTCCGCGATAATGTGATGGCGGCAGTGCAGGGTGAGTACAGATTTCCTATTTACAAAGTGTTGCGAGGAGCCGTTTTTGGGTCTTCAGGCGATGTTTTCAACAGCAACAACATGGCGATTAACCGTCTTAAAACATCGTATGGCGCCGGCATACGCTTCAAAATAACACGGGGCAAGATAAACGTGAGCGGACGTTGGGACATCACGCATACCAATGTCGATAAAGGCTTTCAGTTTTTTATGACGGCCATGGAGGCATTTTGATCCATCTCGTGCATCATTCCGTTGAATTTTGGCCAATCGAACAGCCAGGGATCGGTTTTCCGATCGGGTGCAATATTGTTGTGTCCGACAATATAGTTGATCGGATAACGGGTTTTGATGTCTTTTACCAGATCGACTAATGATTTGTATTGCAATTCGGTAGGAGGATCGGTAGGCGAATTGAGCAATTCAATACCAATGGAAGTACGGTTGAGCATTTTGCGTCCGTTTTGAGGAAGGACGCTTCTGCCGGCCTGATAGGCAATATCTTTTTCTTCCACAAGACGATAAACAGTCCCCTGGCGGTCAATCATATAGTGAGATGCCACTTTGTACTGCCGGAAAACAGCAATTGCATGTTCAACATTATACGGATCGCCTTCAGTACAATACGTTGAATGAATAACAATTACATCAACAGTTCTCGACAATTTCACCTGATGACCGAATTTTATTTGGGACGTGTAATCAACTATCTCAGGCGATGAGGCAAAAACTGCAGCAGCAAAAAAAGAAACTAAAAGAGAGCAAAATATTCTCATAATCATTCAAATAGAATGCAAAGGTAATCGTTTTACGAATGACAAAAAAATAGTAACTTTGCAGTCCTGTTTTTGCAGCCGAATGCATTGACTTTTGCCGATTTACTTTCAAATCACAAGTTATCCGGTTATCTCCGGCTTCAAAAATTTTCAATTTAACAATTCAACGATTCAACATTTTACAATAATGGCACAACAAGAAGATGTTTTTAAAAAATTAGTAGCGCACTGTAAAGAGTACGGTTTTGTATTCCCTTCGAGCGAAATTTACGACGGACTTGCAGCCGTATACGATTACGGACAAAACGGCGTTGAACTGAAAAACAATATCAAAAAATATTGGTGGGACAGCATGGTGTTGCTCCACGAAAACGTGGTAGGCCTCGATGCTGCCATCTTTATGCATCCCACAACATGGAAAGCCTCGGGTCACGTAGATGCCTTTAACGATCCGCTTATCGACAACAAAGACTCTAAGAAACGTTATCGTGCCGACGTGCTAATCGAAGACCTACTGGCCAAATACGACGATAAAATTGAAAAAGAGGTAGAAAAAGCTGCGAAACGTTTCGGCGAATCATTCGACGCGACTCTTTATCGTCAGACCAATACGCGTGTTCTGGAACACCAGGCAAAACGTGATGAAATTCACAGCCGTTTTGTAAAAGCATTGAATGATAGCGATCTGGCAGAGTTGAAACAAATTATTGTCGACTATGATGTGGTTTGTCCTATCAGCGGAACCAAAAACTGGACTGACGTTCGCCAGTTCAACCTGATGTTCTCTACCGAAATGGGATCTACAGCCGACGGTTCGATGAAGATTTACCTCCGTCCCGAAACCGCTCAGGGTATTTTTGTGAACTACCTCAACGTACAGAAAACCGGTCGAATGAAGATTCCTTTCGGTATCGCTCAGATCGGTAAAGCATTCCGTAACGAAATCGTTGCCCGTCAGTTTATCTTCCGTATGCGTGAATTCGAGCAGATGGAGATGCAGTTCTTCGTACGCCCTGGCACCGAAATGGAGTGGTTCAAAAAATGGAAGGAAACCCGTCTGAAATGGCATAAAGCGCTCGGTCTGGGCGACCAAAAATACCGTTTCCACGATCACGACAAACTGGCACACTATGCCAATGCCGCTACCGATATTGAATTCGAGATGCCGTTCGGCTTTAAGGAGGTGGAAGGAATTCACTCTCGTACTAATTTCGACCTGAGCAGCCACGAAAAATATTCGGGTAAGAGCATCAAATATTTCGATCCCGAGCTCAACGAATCGTACACTCCGTATGTTATCGAAACCTCGATTGGAGTAGACCGTACATTCCTCTCCATCATGGCAGCTTCGTACACCGAAGAACAGCTCGAAAACGGAGAGAGCCGTGTGGTATTGAAACTTCCGGCAGTGTTGGCTCCGATCAAATTGGCGGTTTTGCCTCTGGTAAAAAAAGACGGGCTACCCGAGAAAGCACGCGAAATCATGAATAGCCTGAAGTTCGACTTCAAATGCCAGTACGACGAAAAAGATTCCATCGGGAAACGCTACCGTCGTCAGGATGCCATCGGTACCCCTTTCTGCGTGACAGTGGATCATGATTCATTGACCGATAACACTGTAACCATTCGTTACCGCGACACCATGCAACAGGAACGCGTTCCGGTGGAAAAACTGCATGAACTAATCGGACAGAAAGTCTCTATGAAACAACTTTTCAAGAAGATTGTTGAGTAGGAGGGGTAACCACTAACGCAGATAGGGAGGCTGACTCAATTCTTTTTTGAGACAGCCTCTTTTTATTTCTTCAAACCCTGCAAAATAGTACATCAAAAAAAGTTCAGTTAAACGATCGTTTTTTTGCATTTCTCCTTCAATGCAAAAAGAGCAGACCCGTAAGCCCGCTCTTTTATTATCAGATGGTTGTTCTACCTTTTTTTGGCGACTAATAATAAATAGAATAAAGAATGCTGTTACCAATGCCAATAATTTAGGAATTTCTCCAATCATTTCATGCCAGGTATATGCGTATTGACAAATATTAATGCAGTGCGCAGATTTCCTCTTATCCATTTATCGACTAAGAAGAAAGCAAAAGATATAGGTTGCTGTATCCGATATTATTTTACTTTTGTTCTTCATTGTTGGGCTTTGGTGTATTTTGTTGAGCGGGTGTTGTTACGTTTAGATTTGGCAAATCTTTCTGGTTATTTAATATTTCAATAAATGTAACAAACGTTTGAGTAACAACCTCCATTTGCTTTACACGCTACGACGAACCGAGGCGTAGGCCATGCAGGGGACCAATGTTTTGCCTATTTATACGCTCGATGAGAGTTCTCACAGTCGCATCAACCCCATCTATTATTACCACCATCTTCACCGGCGGCATGCTCGGTCCCTTTGTTGGATAGCTTGGCTGGCAGGCCGGCGACTGATTCTGGGTAATGTCGCAAATGCTCACTTGAGGGGTAATGATCCTGTTGATTTTGACCCTCGCATGACTCAAAAAACCTAATCAGAGCACACTAGACGGTTGAACAGACTCTTCACCGTTTGCAAAGCCCTGTCTACAGCTGTTGAACCCATTTTACACCAAGAAGCCCTGTCAATACTTGTTGAACCCTCTTTACATCAAGTGTAAAGCCCTCTCGACAACCGTGCGCACCATTCTGCTGACACTGAAATGCCCTTTCGGCAACTGTGGAGACCCGTTGCCGGTAATGAAGTGCCATTTTGGGTTGTTATTTGCCATATCAAATCGATAGACAACCATGACAATAGCATGCTGCAAGGATTTTACCTCCCATGAAAAATCCGTACCTTTGCATCCTTAAAAATAGTGGAACCATGAATGTTGAACAGTTATATCAATACTTTATAACGTGTACTTCGGTCACTACCGATAGCCGTAATTGTCCGGAAGGATCATTGTTTTTTGCTCTCAAAGGAGAAAATTTCGACGGAAATAAATTTGCCTTATCGTCACTTGAGAGGGGTTGCCGTTATGCGGTGGTGGATGATGAGCAATATGCTATCGACAGTCGCTTTTTGTTGGTCGGTAATTGTCTGGAAGCGCTTCAGCAGTTGGCAAAGATGCACCGGCGCCGGTTGAAAACGCCGGTCATAGGCATTACAGGCACCAACGGGAAGACCACCACCAAAGAGCTGATAGCTACGGTGCTTTCTCAAAAATTCAATACGCTCTTTACGCAGGGTAACTTCAACAACCATATCGGGGTGCCGCTCACGCTGCTTCAGCTGAAACCGGAACACGAGATGGCGGTTATCGAGATGGGAGCCAACCATCCCGGCGAGATTAAAACCCTGGCGAATATTGCCTGCCCCGATTTTGGAATTATAACCAATGTGGGAAAAGCGCATCTCGAAGGTTTCGGTTCGTTCGAAGGGGTGATCCGCACCAAAGGCGAGCTTTACGACTACATTCGTGCCAATGGAGGTTCGCTTTTTGTCAACCTCGACAATCCGATTTTAACCGATCTTTCGGCGAATATTTCACGCGTTGGTTATGCAATTAGCTCCAAGGAAGCTGTCGTAAAGGGGAGCGTTATCTCCGGCGGCCCGTTCCTCAAACTGGACTGGAAGAAGAGCAATGAAGAGTCCGGCTACATGGTGAATACCAACCTTATTGGTGAATACAATGCCGAAAATGTATTGGCAGCGATCTGTATCGGTTTGCATTTTGGGGTAACTCCGGGGCAGATCAACCGGGCGCTTGAAGATTACCAACCTACCAACAACCGGTCGCAATTTAAGGAGACGGAGAAAAACCACCTGATTATCGACGCGTACAATGCCAACCCTACCAGCATGAATGCCTCCATCATCAATTTCGGCCATATGAACGCAGCAAAGAAAGCGGTGATTTTGGGCGATATGTTCGAACTGGGCGATCAGTCGCACCAGGAGCATCAAAAGATTGTCGACCTGCTTGAAAAATCTGCTTTCGACAAGGTGATTCTGGTAGGCGAACGTTTCGGTGCGATTCCATCGGATTTTATAAAAATTGCAGATACCGCCTCTCTGATCGCTTACATGGAAAAGGAGCAACTTTCGGGCTACACGGTGCTTGTAAAAGGATCGCACGGAATGCGCCTCGATAAATGCGTAGATCAGTTATAAATGATGAATTATTAATTATGAATCATGGAGTTATGACTTCATCTTCAAATTTTCAAATCCTCAAATTTTCACATTGAGCTATGGACGCTATCGAAGAGTATATTCTACAGCATATAGATCCCGAAGATGAGTTGTTGTCGACGCTTTTTCGCGAGACGCACCTCACGCAGATCAATCCGCGGATGGCATCCGGGCATATTCAGGGTCGGATGCTGACCATGCTCTGCCGGATGCTGAAGCCGAAACGTATTCTGGAGCTGGGTACCTTTACCGGCTATTCGGCGTTGTGCATGGCCGAGGCGTTGCCCGACGACGGAGAGCTCCATACCGTGGAGGTTGACGATGAAATGGAGCCATTTATAACGAAATATTTCAGCCGTTCTCCTTACGGGGGAAAAATAATACTGCATATTGGCGATGCGCAGCAAGTCATTCCCACGCTTACCGGATTGTTTGATCTGGTCTTTATGGATGCCGATAAGCGGCAGTATGTGGAGGACTACGAAGCGGTGTTGCCATTGGTACCTGCGGGAGGCTTTATTTTTGCCGACAATACGCTCTGGAGCGGAAAGGTACTGTACGAACCGGCTTCGGGAGATAAGCAGACTGCCGGAATTCGTCGCTTCAACGATTATATTGCTGCCGATGCTCGCGTGGAGAAAGTGATTTTGCCTATTCGCGACGGCATGACCATTCTGATGAAAAAATAGCACAGATTTGAGAATGAACTTATCGGTACATTCATTCATCTCAAAATCCTCAAATTGATTTTATGTCCCGCAACCTGATATTATTTACGGTTCTCTTATTATTTTGCCTGCTGTTGTTGTTGACCGATATAGCTTTTGGCAGTATACCGATTTCGCTGCATAACTTGTGGCAGACTTTCCTTCATCCCGAAACCGATTCGCTCTACAAAAACATTGTGTTTGATTTCCGACTGCCCAAAGCGTTGACGGCCATATTGTGTGGTGCTGCTTTGTCGGTGGCGGGCTTACTGATGCAGACTCTTTTTCGGAATCCGCTGGCCGGACCCGATGTATTGGGGATAAGTTCGGGGGCAAGCATGGGTGTGGCGCTTTACGTGATGGCAGCTTCGTGGTGGTCGGCTTCGTTGTTGCAAAGTAGCTGGGGAATGGTAGGAGCAGCCGTAATCGGAGCGTTATTGGTATTGATGCTTACATTGGCTGTGGCTACACGTATTCGTCAGTCAGTAACTCTGCTCATAGTGGGGTTGATGTTTGCCAGCGTTGCGGGAGCTGTGGTCAGTATTTTGCAAAATTTCAGCAATCCCGATGCTGTAAAACTTTTTGTCGTGTGGACATTCGGTAGCCTCAGTGCCGTTACGTGGGCGCAAATGGAGCTTTTGATCCCGATTATACTAGTGGGGTTGATACTGACTTTCTGGCTGCAGAAAAGTCTTAACGTAATGTTACTCGGTGAGCATTATGCGCGTGGACTGGGCATCTCCGTTACTATCGTCCGGGTAGCTATAATTCTTATTACAGGAGTATTGGCAGGTACCATAACGGCATTTACCGGGCCCATTGCTTTTATCGGTGTGGCGGTTCCTCACCTTGCACGGGGCATTTTCGGCACGTCCAATCATCGTATTGCTATTCCGGGAACGATACTGTGTGGTGCTGCCCTTCTGTTGCTGTGTGATGTTATTTCGCAGCAAACTACCTATCCGTTGCCGCTGAATGCCGTGAGTGCCTTGTTCGGAGCGCCGATGATTATTTGGATTGTATTAAAACAACGCTAATGGAACCTGCAGAAACGAAATATTCTCCCTTGCGCACCAGCAATCTTGCCATTGGATATACCGGAAGCAACCGACTGACGATAGTGCAGCAGCATCTCGATCTTGAACTTTTTCCCGGTGAAATAGTCTGTATGATAGGTCCCAACGGATGTGGTAAATCTACTTTGCTGCGCACGTTGGGTGGATTGCAACGTCCGATTACTGGTTCGATATTGGTTGACGGTAAAAATCTGGAAACGCTTTCGGCACACGACAGAGCCGAATCGCTTGCCCTCACGCTGACCGATAGGGTAGAAGTGGATAAAATGCTGGTTTATGAAATTGTTGCCATGGGTCGATATCCCTATACGAACCGTTTTGGCAGACTGACCGATATCGACAAAGCAATTGTTGCCGAAGCGCTGGCTCAGGTACATCTCGAAGAAAAAGCTCAACGCTACATCAGCGAATTGTCGGATGGAGAAAGACAGCGTGCCATGATTGCAAAAGTGTTGGCTCAGGCTACTCCTTTGCTCTTTTTCGACGAACCTACTGCGCATCTCGATCTGCCCAACCGCGTGTCGATTATGCTATTGCTGACAAGACTTGCCAAGAATACCGGAAAGGCGATTCTGCTGTCGACTCACGAATTGGAACTGGCCATGCAGGTGGCCGACAAACTCTGGCTGATGAACGACCGCGGAGTGCGCATTGGAACTCCCGATCAGTTGATTGCAGATGGAAGTTTTGAAAATGTTTTCAAAAGCGATCAATTCTTTTTTGACGTCAAAACAGGCCGGTTTACAGTGAATAAATAATGTGCCTATGTTTTTAATGATGAGTTTAATATTTGTTCTGGGCTATGTTTTTATTGCGATGGAACATCCGCTGAAAATTGATAAAACAGCGTCAGCTTTGATTATCGGCGTATTATGCTGGGTGGTCTATATGTTGGGTGCAGAGCAAATTTTATCGTTAGGTTATAGTTCTTCCTGGAGACAATTTTTGTCCCTTTACCCCAATTTGCATGGTTCGGAGGCAGTTCACACGTTTATTGCCGATTACGAGATAACGAGGCATCTTGGCGATATATCGGAAATTTTGTTTTTTCTGCTGGGAGCTATGACCATTGTAGAGGTAATAGATCAGCATCAGGGGTTTAAGGTGATTACCGACAAAATTGAAACGACTAATAAAGTCAAATTGTTGTGGCTCGTCGGATTTCTTACCTTTTTTCTCTCTGCATTGCTTGATAATTTGACGACTACAATTGTGATGGTAGCTTTATTGCGAAAATTAATCAACCACAAGCAAACTCGCTGGATTTTTGCGAGCATGGTTGTATTAACTGCCAATGCAGGTGGTGCTTGGTCTCCCATAGGGGATGTTACGACCATCATGTTGTGGATTGGCGGGCAAATAACTTCTTTGAAAATCATTGAAGGAGTCTTCCTCCCGTCGTTAGCATGTGCGATTGTCCCATTGGTTATACTTTCTTTTTTTGTAAAAGGGAAAGTAGTCCGTCCGAAAAATGCGGCATCCGACAAAGAATTTTCTACACCAACCGAACGTATTGGCATATTGGTTTTAGGTGGTTTTGGATTGTTATCTGTTCCTGTTTTCAAGGCAGTTACTCATTTGCCGCCTTATTTGGGAATGTTGCTTTCGTTGGGATTAATTTGGATTATTTCCGATATTGTTTTCAGAAATAAGCCCGATGAGATCAAGTATAAACTAAAAGTTTCTGCCGTTCTTCAGCGAGTTGATGTACCTACCGTATTGTTCTTTTTGGGAATATTGTCTGCTGTAACAGCATTGCAGTCGGCCGGACAACTTAATTTGTTGGCACATTATCTGGATGATAAATTGCATAATGTTTACCTGATCGATATGGCCATCGGAGTTTTATCTTCTGTTATTGACAATGTACCTCTTGTAGCAGGTGCAATGGGAATGTATCCTATGACCGACGCCTCTGCAGTGGGTTATCTTGCCAATTTTGTACAAGATGGGACGTTCTGGGAATTTCTTGCCTATACGTCAGGAACCGGAGGGAGTATTCTTATTATAGGATCTGCTGCCGGTATTGCCGCTATGGGTATGGAAAAAATAGAATTTCTCTGGTATTTAAAACATATATCCTGGCTGGCTCTGGTCGGTTATTTGTCTGGTTGTTTGGTTTATTTTCTAATGCACTAATGCTATTCTTGTGCTTTTGCATAAAGCGATATGCCGATAATCATGAAAATAATGTTGGGCAACCACACGGCTAAAAGTGGCGGCAGACTACCGTTGGCGGCAAAGGTGGCCGATACGGTGTTGAAAAGAATATAAAGCGCACTAAGTGCGATTCCGATACCGATTTGCAGTCCGATACCTCCCCGTACTTTTCGAGATGAAAGCGACACTCCAATTAATGTCAGGATAAAGGCAGCCAGTGGGTTGGCAAAGCGGCGGTAATATTCAACCAGAAACGCACCTGTGTTTCCCACTCCACGACTTTTCTGTCGGTTGATATACCCTGAAAGAGCACCGTTGGTCATTTGCGGAGCTTCGCGCGAAGTGATGAAAAAATCGCCCGGTTGCATCATGAGTGTAGTATCCAACCTGTCTCCACGTTTGATATCTTCATGAAGTCCTTTGAAATCGCGGATTAAATAATTTTTTACAGTCCATCTGTATCCCGATTTCCATCGGATGCTATCGGCAGTCATACGCGAAACAAGCGTTTTGCCCTCGAATTTATCCAACGAGAAACGGCATCCCACATTACTCTGTTGCTCATACCGTTCGATATAGGCGACCACTCCTTTATCTACCTGCATCTGTACATTATGAGCATTATCCCTGCTCACTGGTTTCACATACGTGTTCTCAAATTTTAAACGCACCTGATTGGCCGGCGGAATGATGTAACCGCTCAGAATAAAGGTAAGCATAGCAATAATGGCGGCTGAAAGGAAATAGGGATACATCAACCGTTTGAAGCTGACACCGCTCGAGAGGATAGCAATAATTTCGGTATTGTCTGCCAGTTTCGAGGTAAAAAAGATCACCGCGATAAACGTGAACAGTGGGCTGAACAAGTTTATGAAGTAAGGGATGAAGTTGATGTAATAGCTGAAAATAATTGCCTTTAACGGTGCATGGTGGTCGTAGAAATTGTCCAGTTTTTCACTAGTGTCTATCACTATTACAATGCTTATAATCAAAATAATAGAAAAGAAATATGTGCCGATGAATTTGCGGATAATATATTTATCGATCTTTTTGATGTGCCATAATTCCAGCAAATTTTGTTTGACTTCGTCCCAGGATTGTGGCAGATTGGCAAAAATTTTCTGGATTTGCGATGTGACGGTATTTATGGAGGGAACCTTCATTTTGTACAGTTGCTCTTAGAGGGTAATGGATGAGAGGTTGAAGCTCTCTTTTATGCGGTATTTGTCTTTTACTAAATCGACACGGCAACATTCGGTGTAGGCATCGTGTTCAAAAAAGAGAATCTGATTTTTGGCTGCCGCTTCCGACAATAATTGCTCCTTGTCTTGCATGGAGGTAATGGGGAATGTGTCGTAGGCCGAAACCCAGGCAAGCGGTAGGCTGGCCGCCATCGGAATCACATCGCCCACGTAGACGAGTGCTTCGTTTGGGGTGAAAACGTAAGGCACCAGCTGTCCGGTGGTGTGCCCGTTCATCACTTTCAACAGCACCTCGTTGCAAATGCGCGTATCAGTCTCGACAAGTTTAAGTTTGCCGGCGTCGGCTACGGGCATCATGTTCTCTTTAAAGTACGAATCGCCTTCGCGCACGTTGGGATTCAGAAAATTCTTCCATTGCGTTTCACCCACCCATACATCTGCATTGGGGAAGGTGAGTTCGTAACCGGTTTTGTCCGGGTTGAACCGCGTGTTGCCGCCGCAGTGGTCGAAGTGGAGGTGAGTCATCACCACATCGGTAATATCTTCGCAGGTATATCCCAATGTTGCCAGGTTCGTGTCGAAATCGATGATTCCCTGAAATCCGTAATATTTCAGGTATTGTAATTGTTTATCGCCGGTTCCGCTATCGATTAAAATGCGTTTTTTCCCCGTATCAATCAGCAATAAACGCATGGCAAGTTTGCAAAAATTGTCTTCGTCGCAGGGGTAACGCTTCTGCCAGACGCGTTTCGGAACCACTCCAAAAATTGCTCCGCCGTCGCAGTGAAAAAAACCTGCTTCTATTTTAGCAATCTTCATAAAATCGTTGTAATTTTGCGGCGAAATTAGAAAGAATAGTTAGAACCGCAAAATATAGCTGATAATCAGTATCAAATATTGAGGTGGTTTAACACTGAAGGGAGAAAAATGCTGAAAATCTGACGTTTTTCCGTCCTAACTAAATTGCACAGGTAATCAATTTTCATCTTTTCGTGTTGCTTAATTGCAATTACTCCGGAAAGATACAGGTAAATATATGAAGCGTCTTCACTTTATTGCAATAGGCGGGGCTGCAATGCACAATTTGGCAATTGCGGTTAGCAAAAAACCGGATCATGTGGTTACCGGCTCCGACGATGAAATCTTTGAACCGTCTCGAAGCAGGCTTAAGAATGCTGGGCTATTGCCTGTTGCTATCGGCTGGTTTCCGGAGAAGATCACAAAAGAGTTAGATGCTGTGATTGTAGGTATGCATGCCCGTGCCGACAATCCCGAACTTATTCGTGCCAAAGAGCTTGGTATCGATGTTTATTCTTTCCCAGAATACCTTTATCACCAGACACGTAAGAAAATACGCGTAGTAGTGGGAGGGAGCCATGGAAAAACCACGACTACCGGTATCGTTCTTCATGTGTTGAAAAAGCTTAACCGCGCAGCCGACTATATGGTGGGCGCACAGCTCGAAGGGTTCGATACGATGGTGAAGTTTTCGTACGATTCGCAGATAGCTGTTTTTGAGGGTGACGAATACCTTACATCTCCTATAGATCCCCGTCCCAAATTCCATCTGTACCGTCCGCATATTGCTTTGCTGACTGGTATCGCATGGGATCATATCAACGTTTTTCCAACGTTTGAGAACTACGTGGAACAATTCAAAATATTTGCCGATCAGATCGAACGCGATGGTCGTCTTATCTATTTTGAAGGCGATGAGCAACTACGAATCATAGCGGAAAACGTACGTCCGGATATTGTGACAATGCCTTATAATACACCTGAATATGTGATTGAAGACGGGATTACGAGCATTATTTATAAAGGAGAGAAATATCCGTTGCGCGTTTTTGGTGAACACAATTTGCAAAATATCCAGGGTGCTCGGATGATATGCAAGCAATTGGGTATCAAGGAGACTGAATTTCTTCAGGCTATTGCAGATTTCAGGGGAGCCTCCAATCGTTTGCAGAAAGTAGCTGAAACAACTACTTCTGTTGCCTTTAAGGATTTTGCTCATTCGCCTTCCAAGCTCCGGGCAACCGTCAATGCGGTGAAAGAGCAGTATGCCGACAGAGAGCTAATAGCTTGCATGGAACTCCATACTTTCAGTAGTCTTCAGGAGAATTTTTTGCCACAATACAAGGGTTGTATGGATAAGGCTGATGTGGCGTACGTCTATTTCAATCCCGAGGTGATTATGCATAAACGTCTGCAACCGATTACGGTTGAGCAGGTAAAAGCCGCGTTTGGAAGAGAAAATTTGGAAGTATTTACCGATGCCGGTTTATTGACAGAAAAGCTGAAAAAGATCGATTATAGCGGGAAAGCATTGTTGATGATGTCGTCCGGTAATTTTTCCGGGCTCGACATAGTTACTTTCGAAAAAGAGCTTTTAGGAGCTTAATACATGCAGAACGAGGTTGTTCTGCTTTAATATATTGTGTGAGTATGGCCAGTGATAAACAAATACAATTTGATAGGCGATACATGCAAATGGCACAAATCTGGGCGCAGAATTCATATTGCGAACGCCGTAAAGTGGGTGCTTTGATTGTGCGCGACAACATGATCATTTCAGATGGCTATAACGGGACTCCTTCCGGATTCCCCAATCAGTGTGAAGACGAAAACAACAAATCGTTTCCATACGTGCTTCATGCCGAAGCCAATGCCATCACCAAGGTTGCTCGATCTAATAATAGCAGTGACGGCGCCACCCTCTATGTCACCGCTTCCCCTTGCATAGAGTGTGCAAAACTCATCATTCAATCAGGAATCAAACGGGTCGTTTACGGAGAAGAGTATCGATTGCCCGATGGAATCAATCTTCTGAAAGAGGCCGGAATCAAAGTCGATTTTATTGACGTTCATACATCTGAAAAATGAAACGGATCACGTTTTATACGCGACGAGTTCCATGCGATATTTAAAATAGTATTTCCGCATGAAAACCTGGAAAAAAATAGTATTCCCATTTTCGCTGGCTCTTGCAATGGCTGTGGGAATCATCATCGGCAATTTTTTTGCCATGCGAAGTAATGTCGGGGCAACTTTGGGTTTGTTTCGATCCCTTGGTTTGGACAAAAACAAAGTTTCGCAGGCAATCAATCTAATCGCTTCTCGTTATGTCGATTCTGTAGATGTCAATGAACTGGCAGATAACGCAATGAGTAACCTTCTGGCAAGTCTCGATCCTCATTCGGTTTATATTCCGGCCAAAGATTTGCAGTCGACCAACGAGCAACTCGAAGGAAGTTTCAGCGGGGTGGGTATTGAGTTCAATATTCAGCGTGATACGATTATGGTTGTTTCCGTTATTTCGGGTGGGCCAGCAGAAAAAGCCGGCATTCTGGCTGGGGACCGTATTGTGAATGTTAATGATTCGGTTTTTGTCGGGAAATCGATCAATAATGATCGGGTAATGCACAAACTTAGAGGTGCGAAGGGGACGGTGGTTAAACTGGGTATAAAAAGATCGAGACGGCGCAAATTGCTTGATTATGTTATCAAGCGAGGCGATGTGCCGGTTACCAGTGTCGATGCTTCGTATATTATAGCACCTCGAACCGGATATATCAAGGTCAGCAAATTTGGAGATACAACTTATTCGGAATTTTTGACGGCTTTGGCAAAAATCAGAAATCAGGGAGCCAATCGATTGATTATCGATTTGCGAGGAAATACCGGTGGTTTTATGGAGGCAGCAGTAAAAATGGTAAATGAATTTTTACCGAAGGATCAGTTGATTGTTTATGCTGCCGGACGGGCTTATCCCCGAACCGATTTCTATTCCGACGGACGAGGATCATTTCCCAATATGAAAATTGCCGTATTGATGGACGAATGGTCGGCATCGGCATCCGAAATCTTTGCGGGAGCTATTCAGGACAATGATCGTGGGTTGATTATCGGATTGCGCTCTTTCGGAAAAGGGTTGGTACAACAGCCGTTTGAATTTTCCGATCATTCGGCAATACGGCTTACTATTGCCCGTTATTATTCGCCTTCCGGTCGCTGTATTCAGAAACCGTATCAGCGAGGAAAGGATCAGAATTACGAACGTGATTTCGTAAACCGTTATCTGCACGGAGAATTTTTCTCAAAGGACAGCATCAAAATTCAAAATAAAGAAAAATACCGGACTCGCGGAGGGCGTATTGTGTATGGTGGCGGCGGCATTGTTCCCGATATTTTTGTTCCGCTAGATACGCTTGGCGTTACACCTTATTATAGGCGATTGTTCGACAGTGGAACTATGTTCCAGTTTGCAGTGCATTATGCTGATCAACATCGGGATAAACTGAAAACGTTCAGCAACTGGAAGGCAATGGACGACTACCTTAGCCATCAGCCGTTGGCAAACATGCTGGCTGCTTATGCCGAAGCAAAGAGTGTGCCGAAGCATTATTACTACTTTGCTATCTCTCATCAACTTATCGGGCAGCAGGTTAAGGCATATATTATTCGTAATATTCTGGGTGACGAGGGATTTTATTCCTCACTGAACCAGAACGATATTACGGTCAAACGGGCTATTCAGGCACTTCAGCGTTGAGTATGGATGTAAAAAGAAGACAGGATAAGTGGCAAATTGAAATATAGTCTGTGAATTAATTTAACAATTATTCTTATTCTTGTCTATTAAATGGCTGATAAACAATGATATTTCGAGTAGAAAACTTATAGGTGTTTCATAAAAAATAAAAAACTGTTGCGGAAAAAGTCACAAAAATAATATCTTTGCCTTCCTCAATTCGGTCTGCAACAAAACCTCTATTTTCTTTGCAACAAGAGAATCGGTTAGTATTTATCGCAGAGATAGAGAAATGATAAGTAAGAATTCTTAATTCAAAACACACACAATGACAAGAACTTTATCTTTTGCCACAGCTACCGTGGCGTTAGCTGCTGTAGCTTTAATGTTGACGCAATGTGCTAATAAGAAAGGCAATAATCCGGGTGACTCTCCAGTCGAAGCATCTGTGAAAGGAAAGCTCCCGATAGCTTATGTCAATGTGGATACCCTACTGGCAAATTATCAATTTGCAAAAGATGCTAATGAAGAATTAGTAAAGGGGCAGGAAGATTCTCGTTTGAAGGTAAACTCACGTGCCAAGCAATTGCAGGAGGATGCCTCTCTTTTTGAAAGCAAAATGAGAAATAATGCTTTTTTGAGCCGCGAACGTGCCGAACAAGAGCAAAACAGAATATTGGCTCAACGAAAAGAATTGGAAGATCTTAATCAACAATTGTCTAATGCGTTGTTGACTAAGCAGCAAAAATTTAACGAACAACTTCGTGATACGGTGAATAGATTTTTGAAAATCTATGCCCCGGCTCATCACTATCAGATGGTGTTGTCTACCAATACAATGAATGATAATGTTTTGTATGCAGCTCCGGGTTACGACGTTACAAAAGACGTGTTACAACAGTTAAATGCTCGTTACAAGAAAAAATAATGTAGTCATCGATTACAGTAAGAGACGCCTTGAATGTTCTGTTCAGGGCGTTTTTTATATAACTCCATCTCATTTATGATTTTGCAATCCGAACTTTATCCGATTGGTCGTGTACAAAAAACACATGGCATCAAAGGCGAGCTTTCCATTGTTCTTACCTCCGATTTTGAATCGCTTGATTTCAACTATTTTGTGGTTGAACTGGATGGAATTTTGGTTCCTTTCTTTATTCAGGACTGGCGTTTCAAAACCGCAGAAACGGCGCTTATTAAGCTTGAGCGCGTCGATGACGAGTTGGTCGGAAAAGAATTTGTAGGCAAGACTATTTATATATCAAAAGATGTTATGCCATATACAGATAAAGTAGAAATCGATATACAGTTTTATACCGGATATAAACTGATGGATGCCATATTGGGCGAAATAGGAGAGATTCAAGCAGTAGATGATGCCACAGAAAACTTACTTTTTGAAGTGATATATTGCGGAAAGCAGGTACTGATTCCTGTCGTAGACGAATGGATTATGGAGATTGACGATATGCACCGGATTATGCGAGTGAATTTGCCGGATGGATTGTTAAAGATTAATGAAGAAGAATAGGTAAACAGTTGAACTCTACCTGATAATTGGCTCGGCACTTTAATTTGCTGTTCGATTAAAGAAAAATTTCTTTAATACCTCGTTTATTCAGGAAAAAAAGAGTAATTTTGTGGCTAGTATTTTCTCCATACGATGTGTTAGTAAACCCGATGTATAAATCCCTAAAACAAAGTAAGATGTTAACAAAAAATCAAAAACTGATTGATTGGGTAAATGAGTGGGCTGCATGGTGCACGCCTACAGATGTAGTTTGGTGTGATGGTTCCGAAGAGGAAAACCAACGCCTGTTGGACGGTATGGTTGCCAGTGGCATGGCAGTGAAACTGAACGAAGAAAAACGTCCGGGCAGCTACTATTTCCAATCCGACCCCAGTGATGTGGCTCGTGTTGAAAACCGTACATTTATCTGCACAAAAACTCAGGAAGAAGCTGGTCCTACCAACAACTGGGCCGATCCTACAGAGATGCGTGCTAAAATGAAAACAATGTACAAGGGCTGTATGAAAGGCCGTACCATGTATGTTATTCCCTTCTCTATGGGTCCTCTTGGCTCAAACATTGCTCATATCGGTGTTGAAATTACCGATTCTGCTTATGTTGTTGTGAACATGCGTATCATGACTCGTATGGGTGCAAAAGTATTGGATGTTTTGGGCGAAAACGGAACATTCATTCCTTGTGTCCACTCTGTAGGTGCTCCGCTGGAACCGGGTCAGAAAGATGTAAAATGGCCGTGTGCTCCTATCGATAACAAGTATATTACTCACTTCCCTGATACCTACGAAATCTGGTCGTTCGGTTCTGGTTACGGCGGAAACGCTTTGTTGGGCAAAAAATGCTTCGCTTTGCGTATTGCCTCTAAAATGGCAAAAGATCAGGGCTGGTTGGCAGAACACATGCTTATCCTCGGTATTACCAACCCCAAAGGCGAAAAGAAATACATTGCTGCTGCATTCCCATCGGCTTGCGGTAAAACCAACCTGGCCATGTTGATTCCTACTATTCCGGGCTGGAAGGTAGAAACTGTAGGTGACGATATCGCATGGATGAAATTCGGTGCTGATGGTCGTCTTTACGCTATCAACCCTGAAGCAGGTTTCTTCGGTGTAGCTCCTTTCACCTCTTTGGAAACAAACAAAAACGCTATGTTGTCGGCTCGTGCCAACACTATCTTTACCAACGTAGGTTTGACACCTGACGGTGATATTTGGTGGGAAGGCATCGGTCACGATTGTCCTGCCGGTACTATCGACTGGAAAAACCGTGTATACGATCCTGCATCGGGCGAACCTTGCGCTCACGCTAACGCTCGTTTCACCGCTCCTGCTTACCAATGTCCTGCTATCGACGCAGCTTGGGAAGATCCTGCAGGTGTGCCCATCTCAGCTATCCTGTTCGGTGGCCGTCGTCCTTCTACTGTGCCTCTCGTACACGAAGCCAACAGCTGGAACCACGGTGTATTCATGGGTTCTATCGTAGGTTCTGAAGTAACTGCTGCTGCTATCGGTTTGAAAGCAGGTGTACGTCGCGATCCGTTCGCAATGTTGCCTTTCTGCGGTTACAACATGGGTGACTACTTCGGACACTGGATCGAAATCGGCAAAAAAGCAGGTGCTAAATTACCGAAGATCTTCTTCGTGAACTGGTTCCGCAAAGACAATGGCAAATGGTTGTGGCCGGGTTATGGCGATAACAGCCGTGTACTGGCTTATATCTTCGATCGTTGCAACGGTCAGGGTGATGCTGTTGAATCTCCTATCGGTAAAGTTCCTGCTCCTACAGCAATCAACGTAGAAGGTTTGGGTATTGATGCAGCTCAGATGACTAAAGCTTTGGAAGTAAAAGCGGAAGAATGGAAAGATGAAATCGCATTGATCGACGAACACTACGCTAAATTCGGCAAGCACCTGCCTGCTGAGTTGGCTGAAGAGTTGAAAGGTTTGAAGAGCCGTTTCGGTTTCTAATAGCTGCTTGATTTGTATCATCCTAATAAACTGTTTCCGGTTTATAGGGCAAGAATATTTTATTTTGGATAGTTGTTGGGTAATTCCGGCAACTATCTTTCTTTTAAAATGTTTGTAACGTCTTTGCAAACTAGAAATTGTATCTTTTACAACTTCAAAATTTATTTGTAGGGGAGGGCGGAATAGTTGTTGTTACAGATCCGAGCAATGGATCAATGCTGAACGTTTGCTGGGCATCTTTTATCAGTCTAAACTCATATAATCGTAATGGATAAAGGGTTTGTGCCCTTTTTTTCCGATAAATTGGCGGGCGGTGTCAGAGTCGTATTGTACTCTTCCTACCCCAATGATTCGTTCGTCTTCTTCGGCGATAATTTTCACAATATCGCCCTCTTCAAATTCGCCTTCAATACGGGAGACCCCCACCGGTAACAGACTGCTGGCTTTCGATTCGTCCAACAACGCTTCAGCTGCTCCGGCATTGACATAGACCACCCCTTTGGCAAAATCTTCGCTGTGTGCAATCCATTTTTTTACACTCGAAATTTCTTTCTCACTTGGGACAAACAACGTACACACTGTCGTTTCGGGCTTCTGGAGCAGATTGAGCAAAATATTCTCTTTTTTGCCGTTGGCAATCATCACGGCGATGCCTTCGGCGGCTACCTTCTGGGCAATAGCACATTTAGTATGCATTCCACCCCGTCCGAGTGTCGATTTCTGATCGGAGATGAAGTCGTCCATATCCTGCTGCCCGGGAAGTATTTGACGGATAACGTGAGATGACGGATCGGATGGATTGCCGTTGTAAATGCCATCCACATTGCTGAGAATAATCAGTGCATCCACATCCATCATGGTGGCCATCAGTCCCGACAGTTCATCGTTATCGGTAAACATCAGTTCGGTGATGGAGGTGGTATCATTTTCATTTACAATGGGAATCACCTTATTTTCAAGCATGACGCTGATGCAATTTTTCTGGTTAAGATATAACGAACGACTACCGAAATTTTCTTTTGTAGTAAGAATTTGGCCACAGGCAATGCCCTGTTCGCGAAAAAGCTCGTAATAGCGATTAATCAGCTTGGCTTGCCCTACTGCCGAAAAAAGTTGTCGTGCGGAAACCGCATCCAGCTTTTTGTGCGGTTTTACCTCGCTTCGGCCCGAAGCGACGGCTCCCGACGAAATAAGAATGATTTCGGCACCGGCCTTATGCAAAACGGTTATCTGGTCGACAATAGCTGAAACACGTGTCACATCCAGTCTGCCATCGGGACGGGTCAGCACGTTACTTCCGATTTTTACCGCTATACGTTTGTATTTAATCATGTTGTTTACTTTTCTAAAGACAAGATCTCTCTATTTATTTTGCAAAGTAACAAAATATTGCGTCAATTCCGAAATAAAGAAAGGCTTTTATCCTCGTTGCTTTTCAACATATTGTATCTATCTTTGTACCTGTAAAGCAGGTGTACTGTTTTGCATTATCCTCCTTAATTTCTACCCATAAATTCCGCATATTTATCTCTTAAATTTCAGACTTATGGCAGGGATTTTCATCCTTTTGTTTTACTATTTTTTGGGAACTCTTCTTTCGTATTTGACTGGCAACTTTATACCGGGAAGCATTTTTGGCATGTTGCTGTTGTTCCTTTCGCTCGTTTTTCATATCATAAAATCCGAACAGGTTCGTAGTGCCGCTACATTTTTTCTCAACCATATGATGCTGTTTTTTATTCCACTCGGCGTCGGACTGATAGCGTCATACACTCTTATAAGCAAATATTTAACTGCAATCAGTATTGCTTCAGCCGGGAGTACGGTACTAGTGGTAGCTGTAGTGGGGGTGATTGCGCAAAAAATGGAGAGTAAGCACCATGATTAATCTGATCCATTCTCAGCTTTTTTTGCTTACATTCACCATTGGTACATATGTGGTTGCCGTGTGGCTATACAGGCGGACAAAACTAATGTTGCTTCATCCGCTATTGACCTCTTTGTTGGTTATTATTGTTGGTATTAAATCGGCTGGCATTCCCTATCCCGAATATGCCGGAGCAACAAAAATCATTGACTTTTTGCTGGGAGTATCGGTTGTTGCACTGGGATACCTGCTTTACGAACAGATGATTCACATGAAAGGGAATATTACAGCCATGCTTACTTCCGTTCTTGTTGGTAGTGTGGTTGGAATTGTGAGTGTAATACTCATTGCCAGGGCATTGGGTGCCGACCCAAGGGTAGTCTCTTCTCTTGAACCGAAATCGATTACCACCGCTATTGCAGTTACCGTATGTCAACATTCAGGGGGAATTCCGGCACTGACAGCCATTGTAGTCATTGTGGTAGGAATCTTTGGTGCTGTGGTCGGACCTGTAATTCTGAGAATATTACGCATCGAAAGCAAATTGGCCAAAGGACTGGCTCTCGGCGCGGCTGCTCATGCCGTAGGAACTGCCCGTGCCATGGAACTGGGTGCCGTAGAAGGAGCTATCAGCGGACTGGCGATTGGGCTGATGGGAGTGATGACAGCTATTATGGTACCGGTTATCGAAGTGATCATGAAATATTTGTAATAATTGTGTAACTTTGTACTTCTACTACCAGGAACAAAATGAAAGCACAAAGAATTTGAAGATATTATACTCTAATATGTTCCATGAGGACTGAAAAGGAGTTGGCAAAAATTGTTTTTGGTGCAGATATAAAGATTTAGATGCGGTCTGTCGGAGAGTGCCTAAGAAGCATGCTTATATTATGAATTAACAAACCTCAACTTGTGCGTTGGAAGACAGAAAGCATTTCCTCTGATATATCAGGGTGTTCAATATAGATGCCGGATTAAGCAAATGTAAATTAAGGTTGCTTATGAACTTTAACTCTGTCCTTTTCAAAGATGGCGTGAAAAGGGTTATTAATGGGAGCTTGTAAATTTGTATCCTTCGTGATTTCTTAGTGCCCTTTGTGTTAAATCCAATGCTAATGAATAAAATTACCATACTTGGTACTGCTTATCCCTATCGTGGAGGTTTGGCTTCATTCAACGAAATGCTGGCTCGCACCTTTTTGAAAAAAGGTAAACAAGTGAACGTAAAAACCTTTACCGTACAATATCCCAATTTTCTTTTTCCCGGAAAGACGCAATATTCAGCAGCAGCAGCACCCGTAGGTATCGACATCGAGCGTTGCGTCAATTCGATCAATCCTTTCAACTGGATACGTACCGGTCTGTGCATTCGTCGCGAACGCCCTGACATGGTGCTGGTAAAATACTGGACGCCCTTTCTAGCGCCTTGTCTGGGTACTATTTGTTATCTGGCAAAAGGCAACAAACATACCCGTGTCCTATCGCAACTCGACAATGTGGTACCTCACGAAGCTCATTTCTTCGACAGTTGGCTTACCCACTACTTTATCGGTGCTGTAGACGGTTTTATCTATATGTCGCAACAAGTAAAACAGGATCTTAACAAATTCACTATTTTCAAACCGGCGCTTTTCTCGCCGCATCCGGTGTTTGCTAACTTCGGTGAGCGGGTTGACCGCAAGGAGGCTATTACCCATCTGAATCTTTCGGAAGATACTCAGTATCTGCTCTTCTTCGGCATTATCCGCGACTACAAAGGACTCGATTTGTTGATCGATGCATGGAAACTATTGAAAGAAAAAGGGGTCACTACCGATAAAAAGGTGATTGTGGCCGGCGAATATTACAACAACAAAGAAAAATATACGGCTCAGATAGAGCAACTGGGCTTGCAGGATGACATTCTGGTGCGCGACTACTTTATCCGCGACGACGAAGTGAAATACTATTTTTCGGCTGCTGATGTGGTGGTGCAACCCTACAAGGATGCCACACAGAGCGGTGTCACACAGATTGCCTACCAGTTCTCTGTCCCCATGATTGTGACCAACGTGGGAGGACTGGCCGAGATTGTTCCCGATGGGCGGTCGGGTTTTGTCTCCGAACCGACGCCCGAAAGTATTGCCGGGACTATCGAAAAGTTCTATGCCTGCGGAGGTGCTCCCCATTTTGCAGAAACTATTGCCGAAGAACGTAAGCGCTTTACCTGGGAAGCCATGACCGCACAGTTCGAAGTGTTGTACAAAAAGGTCTCCCCGACCCTTCCCAAAGAGGGGAGTAAAATCTGATATTGGTTAAGATCGCATGGCATTTTTTAGCACACATATAATATGAGTTTACGTTTCAAAATTTCAAAGGTAACTGTATCTTCTCTCCTTTGGAGGGATTTGGGGAGGCTGATATGTTACTGAAAATATACCCCGAAAATCCAAACCCCAAAGCTGTAGAACAGGCAGTGGAAGTGTTGCGTAACGGAGGTGTCATCATCTATCCCACCGATACCGTGTATGCTTTCGGATGCGACATTTTTCAGGCACGCGCGGTAGAAAAAATCTGCAAGTTCCGTAACCTCGATCCGAGTAAAGCACATCTCTCCATCGTCTGCTCCGATCTGAGCCACCTCAGCGAATTTGCCAAGGTCGAAAACAACACTTTCAAGTTGATGAAACGGCTGCTACCCGGTCCGTTCACGTTTATTCTGAAACGGAGCAACAAGCTGCCCAAATTGTTTAAGGAGCGGTCGGAAGTGGGTATTCGTATTCCCAACAACAATATCGTCATCGAACTGGTAAAAGAGCTTGGCAACCCGCTCCTTTCGGCATCGTTGCGTGATGACGACGATGATGTATTGGAATACCTTACTGATCCCGAACTGATGAGCGAAAAATATTGTAATGAGGTGGATCTGGTAATCGATGGAGGCTTCGGCCACATAAAACCTTCTACCGTTATCGACTGCACAGGTGACGAACCTGAAATTGTTCGTCAGGGAAAAGGAAAAGTCGAATTCTAATTTACGATTTTAATTTGTACCTCGATTCATTTTCAAATTCTCAAATCTTCAAATTCTCAAATTGACATGCAGCTTTTCGGATTAATAGGCCACCCGCTGGGTCACTCGTTTTCAAAGAAATATTTTACCGAAAAATTCGAACGCGAAGGCATCGATGCCGCCTACGAATTGTTCGACATCGACAATATTGCCCTGTTGCCCGAGCTGTTGAAAGACGAACGCCTCGTGGGTCTCAACGTTACCATTCCCTACAAGGAACAGGTGATTCCCTACCTCGATGCCCTCGACGAACGGGCTGCCGAAGTTGGCGCCGTCAACGTGATACGCATTGTACGCGACGGAGAGCACACGCTGCTCATCGGCAGCAACTCCGACGTGGTGGGTTTTCGCGAATCAATCCGCCCCATGCTCAAACCGCATCACAAAAAGGCATTGGTACTGGGAACCGGAGGTGCTTCCAAAGCTGTTATCTACGGATTGAAAGAGCTAAACATCACACCGACGCTGGTCTCACGTTCTCCCCTCAAGGATGGCTTGACTTACGACCAACTAAACGAAGAAACTCTGAAAGAGTATACCGTGATTATCAATGCTTCACCGGTGGGAACTTTCCCGCACGATGACGAAGCTCCGGCTATTCCGTACGAATTCCTTACACCCGAACACCTATTGTACGATCTGGTGTACAACCCTCTCCTCACCCGCTTTCTGGCTCAGGGCAAGGAAAAAGGAGCCGCCATCAAAAACGGACTGGAAATGCTGGAAGGACAGGCTGTGGAGGCTTGGAAGATCTGGAATAGAAAATAAAGTACAGCTGCCTACTTACCAATTTAGTAGAAAAAATTAGGACTGATTGTAATGTTTTGTGATCTTAGAGGAATTTTTGAAGATTTAATGCTACAGGATAATCCGGATTTCAAATATACAAATGATTATGAATAAAAAACTCCCACAGATACGGTTTTAATCTGCGGGAGTTAACCTATGAGTAAAGATACATAAACCAACCCTGATCGCTTCACGCGTTAATACCAGTTTGTGTATTATCTATAAATACCCGTGTAGCCAGTTCTTTATCGAGGGCATAAATGCCATAGCCATTATCTTTTACCAATTTCAGCGTATCGACAATTGCTTTTACATTCGCTTCTTCTTCTACTTGCTCGTCGATAAACCAACGCAGCATACTCTGAGTGGCATGGTCTTTTTCTGCTACAGCGGTATCTGCCAGATGGTTGATGCGAGTGGTTACCTTTTGCTCGTGCTCCATCGTCTCCTTAAACACGCTCAGGATAGAATCCCAAACGGTGGACACTTCCTGAATCGGTTGAACTTGCACCTTACCTCCTCTTTCAATCACGTAATTGAAAAATTTAACTGCATGTGTAGTCTCTTCCTGATACTGAATGTACATCCAGTGAGCAAAGCCCGGCAATCCCAAATCGGCAAAATGAGCCGACATGGAGAGATAGAGCTGAGCCGACCAGAATTCATAATTGATCTGGTCGTTGATCTCCTTTTCTAACAGTTTGCTTAGCATAATTCGTTGGTTATTATCGGGTGGTTGTTAATACCGTTTTTCTACGACCGACCAGTCTACCAGTTCCCAGAAGGTAGCCACAAAGTCAGCACGGCGGTTCTGGTAATCGACATAGTAGGAGTGTTCCCACACGTCGCATGTCAGCACCGGCGTCAATCCCTTTTTCAAGGGGTTGCCGGCATTGCTTTCCTGAACGATTTCGAGTGAACCATCTTCTTTCTTCACTAGCCATGCCCAACCTGAACCGAACAGCGTTACGGCAGCCTTGGTAAATTGTTCCTTGAAAGCGTCGAACGAGCCGAAACTCTTGTCGATAGCTGCCGCGAGAGCATCCGAAGGTTTCGAAGCAGCCGGTTTCGGCGAAAATTGCCAGAAGAAAAAGGTGTGATTCCATACCTGAGCTCCGTTGTTGAAAATAGGACCTTCGGCTTTCTTTACAATATCTTCGAGTGAAGCATCTTCAAACGGTGTGCCCGGAATCAATCCGTTCAGGTTATTGATATAGGTTAACACATGTTTACCCCAGTGGAGGTTAATGGTTGTTTCACTCATTTTCGGCGCTAATGCGTCTGTGGCATAGGGTAATGCCTGTAATTCATATTTCATAGTCTTTGAAAATTAAATAATTAGTAATACACGGAATTTTCAATCTCTTGTTTTTTATCAAAATAAGTTGGTCAAAAATTCTTTTTTTATTTGCGTTTGTGTTCTGCTGCTTGTTTTCCAAGCCTGTTTTTAGCTAACAGAACCAACATGAAATACAAATATATAGCAGAAATGCACGAATGGTACCAAACTCGTGAAAAATATCAACCATTAGTATTCGGGTTAGCATCAAATCTGTTGATAATCTTTACTTTTCTGTATGTCGATTTCAATTTATTTTGAATGAAAAATAATCAGGACACCCGCAGGAGTTTTTTTTATCTTAATATGGCAAAAACAAAGCTTCTGAAATAAGGCATATAATTATATATATTTCAATATATTATATGCAATAATCCGTTGGTTGATCAAAAAAAATAATTATTTCTAAATATTTGGTATTTATTTTCTTGAGTTTTCTATTATTTGTTATTACTTTTGCAATCGAAGAAAAACGAAAATAAGTAATTATGTCTAACGTAACAGAAGCTGTAATTCAACGTCTACAATTACAGTCTGAAAAAATCAGAAAACGGTTGGTGGAGATTGTGTATATGTCTAAGTCCGGCCATATCGGAGGTTCGCTTTCATCCGTAGAAATAGAAACAGCATTGTATTTCTATGTGATGAATGTCGACTCAAAAAATCCGCAAAAAGAAGGTCGCGACCGTTTTATTCTCAGTAAGGGTCACAGTATGGAAGCACTCTATGCTACCCTTGCAGCTGCTGGTTTTATCGACAATTCTTTACTTGATACATACGGGAAGTTTCAATCACCTCTGGCTGGTCATCCGACCAAGAAAATTCCCGGAATAGAGCTTAACAGCGGGGCATTAGGGCACGGATTGTCTGTAGGTGTTGGTTTGGCAATAGCCGCCAAGATGGATCAGAAACCGTATCGCACTTATGTTTTGATGGGTGATGGTGAACAAGGTGAAGGCTCTATCTATGAAGCGGCTATGTCGGCCAGCCATTATAAATTGGATAATTTGATTGCCATTATTGATCGTAATTGTCTTCAAATTAGTGGAAAAACGGAAGATGTTATGTCGCTCGAACCGATGCGACAACGATGGGAAGCCTTCGGATGGGAAGTTTTCGACGTCGATGGAAATAATATTGCCGATGTTGTAAACAACTTTGAAAATATGAATTGTAACAATAAACCCAAACTGATGATTGCTCATACAACAAAAGGCTGTGGTGTCTCTTTCATGGAAAAAGTGGCTAAATGGCATCACGGAGTGCCCAATGAGGAGCAGTATACAGAAGCCATTACCGAAATTGAAGACCGTATTAATAGGTTGAGCAAATTATTATGAGTACAGAAAAAAACATGATTCCTTGCCGTAAAATGTTCACAGACACACTGGTTGAACTGGCGAGACAAGATAAAGATATTGTGGCAGTAACGACCGACGCGAGAGGTTCGGTTACTTTGGATGCCTTTGCGAAAGAACTACCTGCGCAATTTGTAGAACTCGGTATTGCTGAACAAAATGCGGTGGGTATTGCTGCCGGACTGGTTTCTGCAGGAAAAAAAGCATTTGTGTGCGGGCCTGCCTGTTTTTACGTGGCACGTAGTCTAGAACAAGTAAAAATTGATGTGGCTTATTCGGCCAATCCGGTCAAAATTCTAGGTGTGAGCGGTGGTGTAAGTTATGGTGCACTCGGATTTTCGCACCATAGTCTGCACGATATAGCTGTGTTGCGTACCTTTCCGGGAATGCATATTGTGTTGCCCTGCGATATCTTCCAAACCCGTAAGCTGGTCGAAGAGCTGATCGACTATCCTTACCCCGTTTATATCCGTGTAGGAAGAAATGCCGTACCGAATGTGTATGAATCGGAAAATATCGAATTCAAAATAGGCAAAGCCAATCAGATAGCAGAAGGAAACGATCTGGCCATCATTGGAACCGGAGAGACGGTTTATCATTGCCTAGAGGCATCTAAAATATTGAAAAAGAAAGGAATAAGTGCCAGGGTGATCGATATGCACACGTTGAAACCTTTCGATAAGGAAATTGTAGAAAAAGCAGCAGTTGAAACCGGACGGATTATCACGGTGGAAGAACACAGCATATTCGGCGGATTGGGAAGTGCAGTGACTGAGATCGTATCGCAAAAAAATCCGGTTCCTGTTCGTATTCTGGGTATTCCCGACGAATTTGCCATTCATGGGAAACCGTTAGAAATTTTCCATTATTATGGTATCGATACGGAAGGTATAGTGAACGCTGCGCTGCAAATCGGTTAAAACAATTTGAAAAGTTACAACAGAAATGTTGTTCTGCAAATTGAGAACAGACTTTATTAAATAATACAAGCTAAAGGCCTCCCTTGCAGGGAGGTTTGGAGGAGCTCTTATGAAATACACATTAGCCATCGATCAGAGCACATCGGCTACCAAAGCCATGTTGTTTGATGAAAATACTTCTTTAATTGCCCGTGCATCGGTCGATCATAAGCAGTTTTATCCACAATTGGGTTGGGTGGAACATGATCCGGAAGAGATACTTGCCAATACCTACAAAGCGGTCGAACTCGTTTTCCAGCAAAGTGGAATTGAAGCTTCAACGATAAAAGCCGTGGCCATCACCAATCAACGCGAAACTGTGGTGGTATGGGACAAACGTACAGGCAAACCGGTCTACAATGCGGTGGTATGGCAATGTAACCGTGGCGCAGCCATTTGCGACCAACTAATCGCTCAAGGTCACGAGCCGATGGTTACCGAAAAAACAGGTCTGATTATCAATCCCTATTTCTCCGCGAGCGGTGTAAAATGGATTCTCGATAATGTGAAGGGTGCCCGCGAAGATGCGGAAGCCGGTCATCTGTTGATGGGAACCATCGATGCATGGCTCATCTGGAATTTTACAAATGGAGTAAAACACGCCACCGACTATACAAATGCTTCACGCACTTTGCTGTTCAATATCCACACGTTGGATTGGGACAACGATCTTCTCAGAATATTTACTATTCCTTTGTCTATGATGCCCGAAGCATTGTCCTGCGATGCACATTATGGCACGACAACCCTCAACGGGCTGCTACCCGAAACTCCCATTGCTGGTGTATTGGGCGATTCGCACGGAGCGCTGGCCGGGCAGATGTGTTTTTCGTCGGGTATGGGCAAAGCCACCTATGGCACCGGATCGTCCATTATGGTCAATATCGGAGAAAAGGCATTGCCGGCTCCCAACGGACTGGTTACTTCGGTAGGATTTGCTGCTAATGGTAAGGTATATTATGCTTTCGAAGGCAATATTCACTGCACAGGGGCAACTATCAAATGGTTGCAGGATGACTTGCAATTAATCCGGTCGGCTGCCGAAACCGAAATGTTGGCAACCTCGGTGGAAAGTACGGATGGTGTTTACTTTGTTCCGGCTTTTGCCGGATTGGGAGCCCCGTGGTGGAACAACAAAGCCAAAGCCCTGATATGTGGCATGAGCAGAGGAACCAACAAGGCTCATATTGTTCGTGCAGCCCTCGAATCGATTGCCTACCAAGTAAAAGATCTGATGTCTTTGATTCAAACATCGGGAGTTGAACTAAAGGAACTGCGTGTAGATGGTGGTCCTGTAAAAAACAAATTTCTGATGCAGTTTCAGGCAGATATGCTTCAGGCAAAAATCAACCGGAGTCCGATTGAGGAAGCTTCGGCATTAGGAGCTGTTTTGATGAGTGGCTTTGCCCTGAAATACTGGAAAAGCGAACAGGAAGTCATTGCTCTAAGAAAAGACAATGACTATATCGTACCGGCAATGTCGGTAGCAAAAGCACAAATTCTTTATACCGACTGGCAGAAAGCTGTAAAACGGACGTTGATGTAACAGCTTGAAAATTTATAATATACTCATTGTATTCGCATGTGTTGATTTTCATTTTCAAACTTCCGGATTTTTCAAATTAAATATAGAACACTTAACACTTAAATCAATCGAAAAATGGCTTACAAACAAAAACTTACCTTTGGGATTATTATCGGCACCAGAGCGTATTTCAATTCGGCATTAGCTGCCGATGTACGGGCAACCGTACTGCAAGAAGTTAAGGCTCAGGGTCACGATTATGTAATTCTGGATGAATCTGAAACACCGACAGGTAGCATCGAAACTTATGACGATGCAAAAAAATGTGCTGCTCTTTTCCGTGCCAACCGTGATCAAATCGATGGTATCATTGTGTCTCTACCCAACTTCGGTTACGAGGTGGGCATTGTTAATTCCATCAGTTTGTCGGAACTCAACGTTCCCGTTCTGATTCAGGCTTGCGACGATGAAAATGACAAAGTATCGTTGGACAAACGCCGCGACGCTTTCTGCGGAAAGCTTTCGGTCTGCAACAATCTATATCAGTACAATATTCCGTTTACGGACACATCGCTCCATACCTATTCCATCCACAGCGAAGAGTTCAAAAAAGACGTGGATAAATTTGCCCGTATTTGCCGCGTGGTGAACAGCCTACGGAAAGCCCGTATCGGCCAGATCGGTTGCCGTCCTATCGGCTTCCAAACCTGCCGTGCCAGTGAGAAGCTTTTACAAAATAGCGGAATCACGGTAGTTCCCGTCGATTTGTCGGAAATACTTGGAGCTGCCAACAAAATGGATAAAGATGCTGCTTCCATCAAAAACCGCATCGAACAGATGAAAGCCTATGCCAGTGTTCCTAAAGCACTGGAAGAAAAATTGCTGCTTCAGGCTCAGTTTGGGCAGGCCGTAGATAACTGGATTGTCGAAAATGAAGTTGATGCTACAGCCATACAGTGTTGGGATTCGTTGGAAAAGAATTACGGTTGTGCAGCTTGTTTGACTATGAGCATGATGAGTGACCGTCTGTTCCCAAGTGCTTGCGAATCGGACATTGCCGGTGCGGTTTCTATGTATGCTCTTATGCAAGCTTCAGGAGTTCCGGCTGTGTTGGCCGATTGGAATAACAATTTTGCAGAAGATCGTAACAAATGTGTTTGCACTCATTGTGGAAACTTTGCCAAAGGCTTCACAAAAGCCCCGATGGAAGTCGGTTCTCTGGGTGTACTTGGTAATGTGCTGGGTCGTGTTAATACGGTGGGTGCCATACTCAGCAAAGTATCCGAAGGAGCTTTTACTTATTTCCGTATCTCAACGGATGATAATTACGGTATCATTAAATCGTACCTCGGAGAAGGAAAAATTACCAACGATCCTTACGGAATGGATGGATGTATTGCTGTAACGGAAGTAAACAATCTTCAGGCCTTGATGAAATTCATGTGCAAAAACGGGTTCGAACACCATGTAGCAATGACTCGTGGCAATGTAGCTGAGGTTCTTCAGGAGTCCATCGACTCTTATCTTGGCTGGGAATTGTACAAACACGAATAGACTGTTCCTCCACCCCCCCTCCCCACAAGGGAGGGGAATATATATCTGCTATAGCAGATTGTTTTTATTCGTTAGTTCTAAAATCTTTTATCTAAAACACAATGACACTTATTCAAAATTATGTGCCTGCTATTATCTTTCTGATATTTAGCATGATATGCTGGGGATCATGGGCTAATACCCAGAAAATGGCTGCAAAAACCTGGCGTTACGAGCTCTTCTACTTCGATTTCGTTTGGGGTCTTCTCCTCACCGCCGTTGTGGCCGCTTTCACTCTTGGAAGTTTCGGTTCCGACGGACGCTCTTTTATGCAAGACATTGCTCAAGCCGACGGAACCAGCATCATGTATGCCCTGACCGGTGGCATCGTATGGAATTTAGGAACATTTCTACTGGTTGCTGCTATGGCTATCGCCGGTATGGCTGTCGGTTTTCCCATCGGCGGAGGACTGGCTTGGGTACTTGGCATCATTGTCAATTTTATTATTGCCGGAGCGCAAGGCAATAATGTTTCTCTTTTGTTTACTGGTGTAGCATTAATTGTGGTCGCTATCTTTTGTTGCATGGCAGCTTATAAAAAACTGGTAGCCGGTAAACAACAAACCACAACCAAAGGCATTGTCGTTTCATTGCTGGCTGGTCTCACCATCGCCTTTTTCTACGGACTGGTAGTAAAATCGCTCGATCCTGCCTACGTAAGCGGCGGCACAGGCAACCTCACTCCTTTCACCGGTGTATTTTTCTTTACCATCGGAGCCGTAATCAGCACTCCGATATTCAACCTCTTTGTGATGCGTCATCCGGTTCAGGGCGAGAAACTATCTATCAAAGATTATTTCAAAGGCGATCTGAAAACGCACCTTATTGGCGTTTTGGGTGGTATCATCTGGATGTCGGGTATGGTAATCAGCTTTATGGCTGTTCCTAAAGCGGGTCCTACCATTTCGTATGCGCTCACCAACGGAGCTCCCGTTGTGGCTATGTTCTGGGGCGTATTTGTATGGAAAGAATTTAAGTCTGCTCCCAAAGGCACCAATCTCTTACTAACAGCCATGTTTTCGTTATTTATCCTCGGATTGATTGTGATTACACTATCGAAGATATAGAAGCTTGATTTTTTATGTTTTATAATTTTTTTAATTAACCAATTTCTGAATGAAAAAAGATGAGAGAAAAAGTCCGGAAATGTATTTTCGGACACATTGGAACAAACAGTCAAAGCATACATTTAAGAGGATATTCTTCTTTATTTCCCTCTTTTTAGCTTTGCAAAATGTAACGGCTCAGGAAGCCGCAAAAATTAGTGGCGTTGTAAAAGACGACAGTGGTGAATCTTTACCAGGTGTTTCGGTTGTGGTAAAAGGAACATCTATTGGCACCATTACGGATGCTAATGGGAAGTATTCTCTTGAACCCAAAACCAAATCCGGAATTTTGGTATTCTCTTTTATTGGCATGGACAGGAAGGAAGTCCGTTTTAATGGTTCTGACGTTCAAAACATACAACTATCGAGTTCTACAATCAATCTGAACGAAGTTGTTGCTGTGGGCTACGGAAGTGTGAAAAAAAGGGATCTTACAGGTGCTGTGGCATCAGTAAAAAGTCAGGATATTACTTTGCGTCCTGGCTCCAATCCAATGGAAGCTCTGCAGGGAAAAGTGGCTGGTTTGGATATTACTCGTACGTCAGGCGAGCCTGGTGCAGGAGTAAATATGCAATTACGTGGTACGCGTTCTATTAGTGCCGATGGTACTCCTTATTTTTTAATTGATGGTTTACCCGGTGATTATTCCACTTTGAATCCGAATGATATAGAATCGATTGAAATACTGAAAGATGCATCTTCAACAGCTGTTTACGGTTCGGCAGGTGCAAACGGGGTTGTTATTATTACAACCAAAAAAGGTAAAGCCGGAAAACTAACGGTTGATTTCAATGCGTATTATGGATATAATGGGTGGTCGATTATTCCGGAGATGCGTACCGGCGAATCGTACTTAGAAACCAAACGCGATGCATATAAATATGTGTGGGATTCGACCAATAATAAATGGACAACAACAGGAGCACAATGGCAATCGGCGGCTGATGACGAAACAATCTTTGGTGCTACAAGATATGCTATTTATAAGCAAGGGCAGTTTGTAGATTGGGCCAAAGAATTTCTACGAAAAAGTGCCGGTACGCAAAATTACAGCTTAAGCATTTCGGGAGGTAATGAAAAAACCAAAGGGTATGTTTCTTTCAACTATACCGATGAAAAAGGACAATATTACGGGGATGATTATAAACAATATTCCTCTAACATGAAAGTAGATCATAACTATAAAAAGTGGCTTTCGATAGGAAGTAGTATGCAGGCTTCGTACGTGATCAGAAATAGAGCTCAAGATAAACTGGAAAATGCGTTAACTACCGATCCACTAGTTAGGACACACAATGACGATGGTACTCTGAATACCAATCTTGGCAACAACGTGTATAATCTTCTGCTCAACTACCAACCGGGTGTATATGCCAATAAAGATAACAATTTTAGAATCAATGTAAACCCATATATTGAAATTAAACCGATAAAAGGGTTAAGTATATTATCACGTGTTAGTGGATGGTTCACTTATAACAATAACTATAAATTCGATGGCATTGGTTCGGTAAATTATACGTATAATAATGGACAAATTGCTAAAGCACAAATTACTCAAAACCGCTCTTATGGGTATCAGTGGGAAAATGTCTTGACATATAACTTCAATATTGCTAAAGATCATGATTTCACTCTCACGGGGGTTACTTCTTGGAGTGACAACCAGAATCTTTACACCTCTATGTATGAGAGCAACATATTAACTAACAACTTTAAATGGTATAATTTTACGAATGATGTTAACACGACTGCTTCATCATCATACGACATGAAAAAAACGATGGGACTGGTTGCGCGCCTTAACTATTCCTATTTAGGTAAATATCTCTTTTCTGCTTCTGTACGTCACGATGGCTCATCCGTTTTGTACGAAACAAAGCATTGGGACAATTTTCCTGCCGCGTCGGCAGCATGGAGAATCTCTGATGAAAAATTTATGGCTTTCGCAAAAAATTGGTTAGATAACCTCAAGCTTCGTGTCGGATGGGGTATTACGGGAACTGCGAAAATTAATCCTTACAGTTCTGTACAAAATCTAGAAAGTACTAATATGTCGTTGGGTGGTGTAACTCAGTCGATTTATCGCTACACGCAGTATCTGACTAATCCGGATTTAGGATGGGAAAAATCGTATAACACCAACATTGGTCTGGATGCAATGCTCCTTAAGAACCGCATTGATATTTCATTGGATTATTACATTACCAAAACCAACGGCGTTATCTATAGTGTTTCTTCACCATCGCTATATGGTACCTATTTGCCAAATAATCAGTATCTTAAAAATGTCAATATTTGTCAAACAAAAAACAGAGGTCTTGAGCTCACATTAAATACACGCAACATTGTTACCAAAGATTTCCAATGGAATTCGGCGGTTACTTTTGCATCGAGCAAGGATGAAATTCTTACGTTAACTGGCGGTTCGAACAACTATATTAGTAATGGTTCATATACGCTTGCTATTGGCCAGCCTGTCAATTCATTCTATAACTACAAGCTAAATGGTGTTTGGCAAATCGGGCAAGAAAAAGATGCAGCTGTATTTGGTGCAAAACCGGGAGAGCTGAATGTAAATGTTCCGGGTATGACCCGACTTGAAGCGGGTGTTTATGTAAAAACCGCTACCGATGGTACACAAACCTACTATTATTCTGATCTTACTGCTGCAAAGAAATACAATTCCAACCTCACAGCGGCAATTTCAAAGTACTCCTATAGTAGCAAGGATTACCAGATTTTGGGACATAATAATCCGGACTGGTCACTTGGATTTCAAAATACATTCAAATACAAAAATTTTGATTTAAGTATATACACATATCTCAGATGGGGACAAATGATTAGCTATAACATGATGGGGTGGTATCAGCCTAGTGCATTTGCTATCAATGCAAGTCCCTCAAGAACGATTCCTAAATCATTCAATTACTGGACTCCCACAAATCCATCCAACGATTTTCCTATAATGAATTATCAATATGGGACTTCTCAAATGTATGGTTTTACAGGATTGAACTACGTCGACGGTTCGTTCTTTAAACTCAAAAACATAACCTTGGGTTATTCTTTACCTGCAAACTTAATAAAGAAACTTTCTATTGAGAAATTCAGGTTATATGGCACTGTAACAAACCTGTTGGTAATTGCAAAAAGCCATTTGTTGAAACAGTACGATCCAGAAATGAACGGATCACTGAGTTATCCTCTTACAAAACAAATTGTTGTAGGTCTTAACGTAACATTTTGATCGTCAAAATAAAAAAAAAGAATATGAAAATTTTCAATATAAAAAGACTATTATGTAAATGTGCATTAGGCTTATCCCTCGCATTATACATAACATCATGTAGCTTAGATGAATATAATCCGTCTGCTTTGTCAGAAGAAAATGTACTTAAAAATTTCAGCGGTTGGAAATCATATCAATCCAACTGTTATACAGGGCTTTGGGGATCACTTATTGGGCTGAATTATGGCGTTCAGTCGGAAGTCGGGACGGACTTGTGGACATTTTCCTACGGAACCCACAATATGTTTAAAGATTTAATGGCGTATGAACAGTTCACGACAAGTTGCGGGCCTGTAAGTGCGGTATGGGCATATGCTTTTGGTTCGATAAAAGATTGCAATAAAACAATTCAGCTATCGACACAATTGGCCGATGGTAACGCATCTGATATAGCAAAGTTAGTTGCAGAAGCAAAATTCTTAAGAGCATACTATTATTCTGTGCTGGTAACTCAGTTTGGTGAAGTTCCATTAGTGTTGATTGATGATCCGCTAAAGAGCTTGACTCCCAAACGCAATAGTATTTCTGAAATTTATACTCAAATCGTTTCCGACCTAAGATTTGCATTCAACAATCTGCCTGTTACTCCATATGATAATAATGCCGCACGTGTAACCAAAAAGAGTGCGTTGGGTATGATGGCTCGTGTTTATGCTCAGGGTGCCGGTGAAGGTTTAAGCGAAGGTAGTAAGACATACTGGGTACGTGCTAAAGAAGTTGCAGATAGCCTCATAAACAATCAAACCGCTTATGGAGCTTCTTTGTATGATGATTTTCAGAAAGTGTTTGCATCTGCAAACAATAGAAACAATGCCGAAGCTTTGTTCACAGCTTATGGACTTAACCCGTATGATGCTTCATACGACTATTTTACAGGGAATTCCAAACCAAATCTTTATCTTTATTATTATCCTAAGTTCGATGATGCATTCGGGACATCCGATCTCTTAAAAAAAGGGGTAAATGCCAATACGTCAAATGCCTATTACGGACGTTGCAATCAACAATTTCTTGCACCAACCAAGTATTTGCTTAACTGTTTCAATGCAAAGTATGACAAACGATGGGAAAATACGTTTGTTACTGCTTTTGCCAACTACTCAGGAGTGCAAGCAATTGCGAGTCTTGGAACGGGAGTTCCTACCCCGGGCAATATAACCTATAATGCAGCAACCATTACGCTTACTACTGCGATGTGTAATAAATATGGAATAGATGCCTCTCATGTAGGAGAGAAAATTTATCCGTATGCTGATGTAAATGCAGTAAATGCTTCTAAAAATGCCACATGGCAGTATATCCCGAAGATATGGACAAAAGGCTCTCATACCGGAGTAGCAGCCCAACTGAAAGATACGACAAATGCTAATTTACATCCTTATCCGTTAGCGGCCGATGAAGATCGATTCTTTGCCTATTTAAGTAAAGATCCCCTAACCTCAGCAGAAAAGAAAGCGCGTAGATATGTGACTGTAAATATTGATGATTTATTTGATACGGCGACTGATCCTACTGGTAGTACGTATAAAAGTGTAACTTCAACCAATGGATTACCATTAGCAAGTCTTGCTAATTTGTTCCCTGCCATGATGAAGTTTAATCACAACTTCGATGGTGGATGGGTAGGATCAAATTTTCAGCTAAAATTGGGTAACATTATGATTATGCGTATGGCAGAGGTGTATTTAATTGCTGCCGAAGCTACACTTCATATTAATAGTGGCGATGGGGCTACCGCAGCAAACTATCTCAATCAATTGCGTAAGCGGGCATGTAGAAACGCCAGTGATTTCAACACTACCACAGGTATGCAACTCACTACAGCAACCATGAATGATGTATTTGATGAATATGCCAGAGAGCTTTGCGGAGAATTTTATCGCTGGGCGCTTTTAAAGCGAAATAAAGCTTTTGAGACACGACTACAAAATTATAATAGAACAGCTTATATTAATTTTGATCCCTCAAAACATTATAAACGTCCTATACCGTATAACTTCTTGAACCAAATTAATAATGCGGACGAATTTGGCACTAACGGTTATTAATTGATACAATATTATTAAAATGCTGTCTGGAATTTCAGACAGCATTTTATATTATTTATTTGTACAGCAAGTGATGGAAATTATAGTAGTCAACAAAATGCATAATTATGAAAATAGGTCTGATAATGAAATCGCTGCAAGCCGAATTCTTTCAAGAGATGAAGAAAGGAGCACAGGCTTTTGCAGCTACACGCAATGATTTTGAACTGATCACGGTCGGGACTAACAGCCAAACGGAGATAGACCAACAAATTGAACTGATAAACAATTTTATACAACAAAAAGTCGATGCACTGGTGGTTGTTCCCATCGATTCGAAAGCATTGGTTCCTGTTGTTGTCAAGGCTGTGAAGGCCGGCATCAAAGTCGTCAACATCGACATTCGGCTGGACGAAGCTCTCCTTGCGCAAAACGGCATTGAACTTACCTACGTCGGCCCTGACAATGCCACTGCCTCCAAAATGGTAGGCGATGTTCTTGCCCGAAAGGTCGGAAAAGGTGCAAAGGTAATTATTATAGAAGGACTTGCTGTCGCAGAAAATGCGCAGCAACGTAAAGCCGGATTTTTGAAATCGATTGAGGAAAACGAGCTGCACCTGGTTGCTTCGGAAGCTGCCGACTGGGAAACCGACAAAGCAGAAGAGGTATTTGCTCGTTTATATGTGCAGCATCCCGACATTGAGGGCGTGATGTGCAGCAACGACGCGATGGCTCTGGGTGTAATGAAGGTTCTTGAAGCTAATGGAAAAACTGGTCAGATTGCCGTCGTTGGTTTCGACAACGACGCATCCGTTCAACCCCTGTTAGAAAACGGACAAATGCTGGCAACAATAGATGCCTTCGGATCACAAATGGCTGTTGAAGGAATACAGTACGCACTGAAAGTCATCGGAGGAATGGAAAACAAAGGCTCATTCGCTACCCGGTTTACATTAAAGTGTGGCAAAAACGACTTAAAGTCATATAAAATAATACTTTAAGTCGACACGAAATACAATATGCCACAAAGATAAATCAGGTTTTTGCAAATAAAAACGTATCTTTGTACACGAATCCAAAGACGATAATTTAGAATCAAATGTCATTGCAACTGAATACGGTAGAAGAGGCCATAGAAGATATAAAACAAGGTAAAATTGTGTTGGTTTTTGACGATGTTGCCCGCGAGAATGAAGGTGACTTTATTGCAGCAGCCGAATTGGCAACTCCCGAAATCATCAACTTTATGGCCAAATTCGGACGAGGACTTATTTGTGCCGCCCTGACCGAAGAACGCTGTAATGAATTGCAATTGGAGAGAATGGTTCAAAGCAATTCGGCTCTGATGCAGACCAATTTTACCGTATCTGTTGATCTGAAAGGACATGGCTGCACTACCGGCATTTCGGCTTCCGACCGGTCAAAAACGGTAAAATCGTTGGCCGATGTAGCCACGAAACCGGAAGATCTGGCTCGTCCCGGACATATATTTCCTCTTATCGCTCACACCGAAGGCGTTCTGGGACGGATGGGGCACACCGAAGCCTCCGTAGACCTACCCCGCCTTGCAGGGTTAAGCCCGGCCGGAGTGCTGGTTGAGGTGATGAATGACAATGGCACGATGGCACGGTGGGATGACCTTGTAGATGTTGCCAAACAACATGACATGAAATTAATCTCTATTACCCAAATCAAAGAATTTAGAAAACACATTCAAAAGTAACGATTATGCTCCCAAACCAACGACGCGAAAAAATACTGGAACTGATCCGGGAAGACGGCCACGCTAAAGTAATGGATTTGAGCCGTATCTTTAAAGTAACAGAAGTAACCATACGTCAGGATCTTGAACGAATTGAAAAAGAGGGTCTTATTGTTCGCGAACATGGTGGAGCCTACCTGAAAGATATCGATTCGAATGTCCGGAATTTCAGCCTGCAAAATCAGGAAAATATTGCCGAGAAAATAGCCATTGCCCGCAAAGCTGTGGAGTTCATTACCGACGGCGATACTATCATCCTTGATTCGGGATCTACCACCACTGAAATTGCCAAGTTGTTAACCAACTACCGCAATCTCACGGTCATTACCAATGCACTGAACATTGCTCTCATACTTGGCGCTCAAATGGGCATTACTGTGATTGTTACCGGCGGCGAGTTCAAAGCACCGACACTTTCACTGACAGGTCAGAAAGCTGCCGATTTCTTTCAGAGCCTGCACGTCGATAAGCTATTTTTGGCCACTGCGGGTATCGCCTTGAAGTCGGGATTAACCTATCCGGGAATCAGCGATATTTGTGTAAAAAGAGCCATGATCGAATCGGCCAACGAAACTTTTCTGGTTGCCGACTCTACCAAAATCGGCAAAAGTTCATTTGCCAGTCTGGGTGCACTATCATTAATCAACTATCTGATCACCGATTCTAAAATTACGGCAGATGACATCAGATGGTTGAAAAACTATGATGTTCAGTTCGTGATTGCCGAAGCCGACGAATAACCGCTTCAAGTATAGACTTTAACGGGAGCCCCGTGCAATACAGCCAGTCCGTTCATTGCCAGAGCTCCCATTTCGTCTTCGCCCGGGAAAACCTTCACCGGAGCAATAAACGAAACGCTACGGGTGATATATTCTACAATATAGCGGCAATAAGCAATCCCTCCGGTCAGCAGGATAGCATCCACTTTTCCTTCGAGAACCGTTGCCATAGCACCAATCTCTTTGGCAACATTATAGGCCATCGCATCCATCACCAATCTTGCCTTTGAATCATTCTCGTGAATTGCAAGATGCTCCACCTGCCGCATATCGCTGGTACCCATCAACGACATTACGCCACCTTTGCCGTTAATCATCAGTTTTATATCGTCGAGTGTATATTCTCCGCTAAAGCAAAGCTTGGCGACATCCACCGCCGGTAGCTGACCCGAGCGGTTGGACGAAAAAGGCCCCGAACCGCTAATGCCATCATTCACATCGATCACCCGACCCCGCTGATGAGCACCCACCGTTACGCCACCGCCCAAATGGGCAACCACCAAATTCAGCTCTTCATACGGCTTATCGACAGATTTAGCATACAAACGACTGATTGCCTTGTGATTTAGCGCATGAAACATCGACTTGCGGTGAAACAAAGCATGTCCCGAAATGCGCGCCACCTCCTGCATCTCGTCAACCACCACCGGATCGGCGATAAAGGCCCGGGCACCCGGAATACCGGCCGCCATTGCTGCGGCCAATAACCCACCCAGACTACTGGCATGTTCGCCCTGAATGCCCGCCACAAGATCTTCACGCAATCGGTCATTCATTTCATAAACGCCCGATTCTACAGGTTTTACCATACCACCCCGTCCCACAATCGCATCCAGCGATTGCAAGTCGATACCCGCCTTCGCAAGTTCATGCAGTATCAGGCCTTTTCTGAATTCAAACTGATCGGTGACTTTTTTGAACCGCCTCAACTCTTCGGAAGAATGGTCGATATTCACAGTAAAAATGCAACACTCATCGTGATAGAGCGCGATTTTGGTAGAGGTGGATCCCGGATTGAGGGACAAAATATGGTACGCCATAATTGATTGTATATCAATTAATATATCCGTACTAAGAGAGAAAAATATTTGCACGAAAGTTCTCTTTATACGCCTATATTAAGGTTAACCTTTGTGCAAATATAACATAATTTCTTTATCTTGATACACGGCCGGAGCCATCGCCTTTCATCAGGCCTTCGACCTCAGCTACCGAGATAAGATTGAAGTCTCCCTGAATGGTATTCTTAAGCGTAGAAGCGGCCTGTGCAAAGTCGAGTGCTTTCTGGTCGTCGTGCGGATAGGCAATTAATCCGTAAATCATACCTCCCACAAAAGCATCACCAACACCCACACAATCAACTACGTGCGTAATATCGTAAACCCGCGTATGTTTCAACGTACTGTCCGAATAGAGCACGCTGGCAAGGGTGTTATGATTGGCGTTGATCGTATTGCGGAATTCGATAAAAACTTTTTTGCAACGGGGAAATTTTGCCACCATCTCTTTTGCCGCCTTTTCGTAACTTTCCAAATCCATTTCGTAGCTGGCATCTACCGCCTTAAAATCGACCATATCAATGCCCAGCACCTTCCGGTATTCGTCGTGGCTTCCGAAAACGGCATCGCTGTAAGCCACCATTTCGGGTAACACTTCGGTCGCTGATTTGCCATAGTTCCAGAGATTTTTCCGGAAATTGAGGTCGCACGAAATAGTCAATCCCAGTTTATCGGCTGCCAAAATAGCTTCGCGGCACACATCGGCAGCTTCGGGCGACAACGACGCGGCCACACCCGACCAGTGAAACCATGTAGCATCGGCAAACACTGCCTGCCAGTCGATCATCCCCGGAGCAATGGTTGCAAATGCCGAATCGGCACGGTCGTATACCACCTTCGAGCCGCGCGACATAGATGCATTCTCGAGGAAATAGATGCCCAACCGTTTTCCTCCATAAACAATATGCTTCGTGCCAACATTATAAGAGCGTAACTGACTCAGACAACTTTGGGCTATTTCGTTTTGCGGTAAACGGGTAATAAATTCGGTGTCGATTCCAAAATTGGCAAGCGACACGGCAACGTTGGCTTCGCTTCCCCCGAAGGTGGCGACATACTCTTTAGCCTGAGCAAACCGAAGATAACCGGGTGCCGTCAAGCGCAACAGGATTTCTCCAAACGTAACAACTTTATTTTTCATACGATAGTAATTTGTTTTTGAAAGGTTGTATGGAATTGAAAAATCAGCGAAGCTAACTTCATGTTGCTTTAAATTATTCACCGATAGCTATCGGGAGCCCTTGGGCGTTGTACAGCAACATGTTCATTCCATATGTAACTGATTTTTAATAGATACGATTCTCTTCTTACAATTTGTCCACTTTAACAAATAACAAATCCTACCCTCACCTCTTTAGGAGAATCCAATTTCAAATTGTATTGCATTATGCAGGATAGAATCAACTCCTTGCTTGTCAAACCATAACAAAGCACAGGATGCTTCTGTGAAAAGACAAACAAAGTTACAAGAAATATTTCGGTTCCGACCGGTTTTTTGCCGTAAACAAAGGGGATGTCGGCCTCTTTTACCATCCCCAAACATCGTGTTTAACAACCATAACAGATCCCACGACAACGGAAAGAGTCCCTGTTTTTTGTTTTGTTTTTTCACGGGTTTGTCATAGCTTTGCAAAAAAGGATAGGATGAAAAAGGTTGTTTTTATATCTCTCATATTGGTCACTTTCTTAGCCTCGTGCAAGAAAGATGATACCGTTCGTGCAAAAGAATACCTGAAGAAAGCGGAACAATTGTTCGCTCAGGGCAATTACAATTCAGCCAAACTAAGTCTGGACAGCATTCATCTGTTGTTCCCGCGCCTGATCCCTATACGGCAGGCAGCCGATACGCTGATGTACAAGGTAGAACTGGCCGAGGCAAAACGCAACCTTATTTTTGCCGATAAGATGTTACCATTGCACAAGCACCTGGCCGATTCACTGCTAAGATCGTTCCGTTACGAGAAGAATGCGAAATACGAAGATGTAGGCCGGTATATCTATAAAACGCAATCGGGCACGAACCGGATCGGACTCAGGGCGTATGTGACCGAACTGGGCGAGATGACCATTGTGAGCTCCTATACCGGATCACCGCTGGGATTCTCAAAGACAAAAGTATCGGTGAATGATTTGTTTGCCGAAACAGTGGCAGGTAGTGGCGATAGCCGTACGGCATTCACACATCAGGGGCAGTCGTGGGAGAATGTGAGTTATACTGATCCTGAGATCAACGGGGTGGATAATTTTATTGCGCACAACCTCACGGCAAAAATGGTGGTGGCACTCGAAGGAGGTAAACGCAGCTACAGTTATGTGCTGTCGCAGGCAGAGAAGCAGGCAATTACTCAATCCTACTATTTAGCCGAAATGTTGAGAAACGTGGTACGTTTGAAAAAGGACATTGAAAAGGCCAAGAACAAAATAACAATCGTTTGCCCCCATTTACGACTAAATCCGCAGGATCAGTTGCCTGAAAAATTCAGGTAGAATTTTTATTGTTGAGCTTTGTAAGCCAGCAACGTATTTTTGAGCAGTTCTACACGAGTCATCGGGCCGACACCACCGGGAACCGGAGTGATGTAAGAACATTTCGGCGATACTTCGTCGAATCGCACGTCACCGGTGAGTTTGAAACCGCTTTTGGTCAGCGTTGAAGGCACACGGGTAGTCCCCACGTCGATCACAACAGCACCCTCTTTCACCATATCTTCTTTCACGAAACCGGGAGAACCGATGGCCGCAATCAGAATATCGGCCTGGAGGCAGATTTCTTTAATATTTTGCGAACGGCTGTGGCATACGGTAACCGTAGCATCGCCCGGATAGGCTTTTTGCATCATCAGGCCGGCAATGGGTTTGCCCACAATGTTGCTCCGACCGATTACCACGCAATGTTTTCCTTTGGTTTCGATTTTGTAGCGTTCCAACAGTTCGATGATACCTGCCGGAGTGGCCGAAACCAGCGAAGGCAAACCAATCAGCATTCGTCCCACGTTGATGGGGTGAAAGCCGTCGGCATCTTTTGCCGGGTTGATCGCTTCAATAATTTTTTGTTCCGCAATATGCTTGGGCAATGGCAACTGCACGATGAACCCGGTTACTGAGTTGTCGTTGTTGAGTTCTTCCACCTTTGCCAACAATTCTTCTTCCGTCACGTCATCTTCGTAACGAATCAGTGTCGATTCGAAGCCGACCTGCTGACAATCTTTGATTTTGTGGGCAACATAGCTTTCGCTGCCGCCATCGTGACCTACCAGAATTGCTACCAAATGGGGAACTTTTTTCCCCGCCGCCTTTAAGGCTTCCACTTCCTGAGCAATCTCCTGTTTGATTTGCTCAGAGATAAGTTTTCCGTCAATTAATTGCATAAAATATAGATGGTTTTAGAGTTTTTCGGGTTTGTTATAAACGAACACAAGGCCGCAGGAAATTGAATTCGTAGCGACCTTGTATCGTATAAATGTCATATTAATAGATTAATACTGTTCCTTTTCGTTCGGAAAATCGCCAGACTTCACATCTTTTACATACTGCTGCACGGCGCCGTTCATGATGGAGTGCAGGTCGGCATAACGTCGCAGGAAGCGGGGCGAAAAACCGTTGGTCATCCCCAGCATATCGTGTATGACGAGCACCTGTCCGTCGACTCCGTTTCCGGCTCCGATACCGATAACCGGTATTTTTAATTCCGAAGCAACCTGAGCAGCCAGTGTAGCCGGAATTTTTTCCAGAACAACAGCCGAACATCCGGCCTCTTCCAGCAAATGGGCATCCGAAAGCAGTCGTTTTGCCTCTTCTTCTTCGCGGGCACGAACCGTGTAAGTTCCGAATTTATTGATCGATTGAGGAGTCAGCCCCAGGTGACCGATAATAGGAATTCCGGCAGAAAGAATACGCTTTACTGAATCGAGAATCTCTTCACCACCTTCGAGTTTGAGGCAGTCGGCACCCGTCTCTTTCATAATACGAATAGCCGAAGCCAGAGCCAGTTTGGAGTTTCCCTGATAGGTTCCGAATGGCATATCTACCACAACCAAAGACCGTTTGACGGCTCTCATTACCGAGCGTCCGTGGTAAATCATTTCATCCAGAGTCATGGGCAATGTGGTGACATTTCCGGCAATCACATTCGATGCAGAGTCGCCAACCAGAATAACATCAAGGCCGGCCTGATCGACAATAGATGCCATTGTATAGTCATACGCAGTAAGCATCGATATTTTTTCTCCGCGCTGTTTCATCTCAAACAAGCGTCGGGTGGTAACTTTCCGGGTATCCTCGGATTGATATGTAGACATAAAATATAAGTGTGTAATTTGTGCGTGCAAAGGTACAACATTTCGGTGAGAATGATAATTTTTCGGAGCTTACAGCATTGACAACAAAGCCGATTCCGGATATGCCTTCGGTATGGATATCGAACGTATCCCTAACCTGAGGTATCAGATAAGAGATCTCCATAGATTCTCCGAAAATCATGTTTGTTTCCTGTGACAAAAGTTATTCCGAAATAGGATAACTTTTTAGGACTAACCAGTATGCTGTATTTAAGAGGTTGTTAATAGTCTATTTACTCTTTTTTGATCAGTTCAAACTTCTTTCCATTCACCTTCACAACATACATACCGGCCTTCAGATTGGAGATATTGACATAACTATTGCTACTGATAGTTTGTGATAGCAGTAATTTTCCCATCAAATTATAAATAAATAAGTTAGGCGTATTATTGCCCACATTCACCATAAATCCGTTGGAACAAGGATTGGGATAAATCACTACACTGAGATCAAAGCTTACCGCAATGGTATGATGGGCCGTTATATTACTAAAGGTGTAACTGCTTACAGCTCCCACACTGGATCCATCGACCGATACATCGGTGATATGATAACCCGAGTTCGGCGTAATGGTAAATGTTTGGGTATTCCCTTCACTTATGCTTATCGAACCAGCAGGGCTGATACTTCCGCCGGAGCCTACTGAAGCAATAATAGTATATGTACCTATTGCCGTCCACTTGGCAAATAGCGTCTTATCGCCGGTATCGATAGTGGAGATGATTGTAAGCGTTGTGCCGGTGAAGGTTTCATTATCATACCAACCTCCAAAGGTATAGCCTGTTTGAGTAGGATTGCTTAATGTTAAACCTATACCATACGTATAGGTGGCGGTGTTAGCGGCATCATTGGTTCCGCCATTAAGGTTGTAAGAAATGGTGTAACTGTTGGCCATCCACTTAGCAAATAGCGTGACATCGTCGGTAGCGGTAGTACTGATTGATGTAATGGCTGTGCCGGTGAAGGTTGCATTATCGTACCAACCTCCAAAGGTATAGCCTGTCCGGGTAAGATTACTTAAGGTTAACCCGACTCCATACGTATAGGTAGCAGCGTTAGCTGCATCATTTGTACCTCCATTTAGGTTGTAAGTGATATTGTAACTGTTGGCCGTCCACTTAGCATACAGCGTGACATCGCCGGTAGCAGAAGCACTGATGGCTGTAACTGCCGTGCCGGTGAAGCTTGCGTTACCATACCAACCACCAAAGGTATAACCTGTCCGGGTAGGATTACTTAATGTTAAACCTATATCATACGTATAGGTGGCGGTGTTAGCGGCATCATTAGTTCCGCCATTAAGGTTGTAAGAAATGGTGTAACTGTTGGCCGTCCACTTAGCATACAGCGTGACATCGCCGGTAGCAGAAGCACTGATGGCTGTAACTGCCGTGCCGGTAAAGCTTGCGTTATCATACCAGCCACCAAAGGTATAACCTGTCCGGGTAGGATTGCTTAGTGTCAAGCCTACCCCATAGGTATAAGCGGCGGTGTTCGCGGCATTGTTTGTGCCTCCGTTTAAGTTATAAGAGATGGTATATGTACCTATTGCCGTCCACTTAGCATAGAGCGTGACATCGCCGGTAGCGGAAGTGCTGATGGCGGTAATTGCCGTGCCGGTGAAACCGGTATTATCATACCAACCACCAAAGGTATAACCTGTTTTGGTAGGAGCATCTAATGTCAAGCCGACTCCATACGTATAAGTGGCGGCGTTAGCTGCATCATTTGTACCTCCATTTAGGTTGTAAGTAACGGTGTAAGCGTTTGCCGTCCATTTTGCATACAGCGTGACATCGCCGGTAGCGGAAGCACTGATGGCTGTAACTGCCGTTCCGGTAAAGCTGGCGTTATCGTACCAACCTCCAAAGGTATAGCCGGTTTGAGTAGGATTGCTTAGTGTCAAGCCTGTGCCATAGGTATAGGTGGCGGCGTTCGCTACATCGTTAGTGCCTCCGTATAAGTTATAAGAGATGGTATATGTACCTATTACCGTCCACTTAGCATACAGCGTAGCATTCGATGTAACATTCCAGTTGGTAACTGAAGACATGGAGGCATCATAGTACTGCGTACCGGTTCCTCCGGTAGCGCTGTAATATCCTTCGAAGGTATAACCTGAACGCATGGGTGCGGTAGCCGTGAGCATTGCCAAACCATAGGTAGCCGTAACCGAAGCAGTTCCGCCGGTGCCCGATTGTGCATCAAAAGTAACGGTATAGCTGTTGGCCGTCCACTTAGCATACAGCGTGACATCGTCGGTAGCGGTAGTACTGATTGATGCAATGGCTGTGCCGGTGAAGGTTTCATTATCGTACCAACTTCCAAAGGTATAGCCTGTTTGAGTAGGATTGCTTAATGTTAACCCTACCCCATACGTGTAAGTGGCGACGTTGGCAACATCATTTGCCCCTCCGTCTAAATAGTAAGTTATGTTGTAACTGTGGGCTGTCCATTTGGCATAGAGTGTTACATCACCGGAAGCGGTGGTGCTGATGACGGTAACTGCTGTACCGGTAAAGCTTGTATTATCATACCAGCCACCAAAGGTATAGCCTGTCCGGGTAGGATTACTTAAGGTTAAACCTACCCCATACGTGTAAGTGGCGACGTTGGCGGCATCGTTTGTGCCTCCGTTTAGGTTGTAAGTGATATTGTAACTGTTGGCCGTCCACTTAGCATACAGCGTGACATCGCCGGTAGCAGAAGCACTGATGGCTGTAACTGCCGTGCCGGTAAAGCTTGCGTTATCATACCAGCCACCAAAGACATAACCTGTCCGGGTAGGATTACTTAATGTTAAACCTATACCATACGTATAGGTGGCGGTGTTAGCGGCATCATTAGTTCCGCCATTAAGGTTGTAAGAAATGGTGTAACTATTTGCCGTCCACTTGGCATACAGCGTGACATCACCAGAAGAGGCGGTACTGATAGCGGTAATTGCCGTGCCGGTGAAACCGGTATTATCATACCAACCACCGAAGGTATAGCCTGTCCGGGTAGGATTGCTTAAGGTTAAGCCTACCCCATACGTATAGGTCGCAGCGTTCGCGGCATCGTTAGTGCCTCCGTATAGGTTGTAAGTGATATTGTAACTGTTTACCGTCCATTTGGCATACAGTGTCACATCGCCGGTAGCGGTGGTGCTGATGGCGGTAATTGCCGTGCCGGTGAAACCGGTATTATCATACCAACCACCAAAGGTATAACCTGTTTGAGTAGGATTGCTTAAGGTTAAACCTACTCCATAAGTATAAGTGGCGGCGTTGGCTACATTGTTTGTACCCCCGTATAAGTTATAAGAGATGGTATATGTACCTATTGCCGTCCACTTAGCATACAGCGTTATATCGCCGGTAGCGGAAGCACTGATGGCTGTAACTGCCGTTCCGGTAAAGCTGGCGTTATCGTACCAACCTCCAAAGGTATAGCCGGTTTGAGTAGGATTGCTTAGTGTCAAGCCTGTGCCATAGGTATAGGTGGCGGCGTTCGCTACATCGTTAGTGCCTCCGTATAAGTTATAAGAGATGGTATATGTACCTATTGCTGTCCATTTTGCATACAGCGTAGCATCCGATGCAACATCCCAATTGGCCACTGAAGACATGGAGGCATCATAGTACTGCGTACCGGCGCCGCCGATAGCGCTGTAATATCCTTTGAAGGTATAACCTGAACGCGTGGGTGCGGTAGCCGTAGGCATTGCCGTGGCGTAGGTAGCCGTAACCGAAGCAGTTCCGCCGGTGCCCGACTGTGCATCGAAAGTAATGGTATAACTGTTGGCCGTCCACTTGGCATACAGTGTCACATCGCCGGTAGCAGCGGTACTGATGGTGGTAATTGCCATACCGGTAAAGCTTGCATCAGCATACCAACCCCCGAAGGTATAGCCGGTTTGGGTTGGATTGCTGAGTGTCAAGCCTACCCCATAGGTATAAGCGGCAGTGTTCGCGGCATCGTTTGTGCCTCCATTTAGGTTGTAAGTGATATTGTAACTGTTGGCCGTCCATTTAGCATAGAGCGTTACATCACCGGTAGCAGTGGTGCTGATGGCGGTAATTGCCGTGCCGGTGAAACCGGTATTATCATACCAACCACCAAAGGTATAACCTGTTTGAGTTGGATTGATTAATGTTAAGCCTACTCCATATGTGTATGTGGCAGTATTGGCAGCATTGTTTGTCCCGCCATTTAGGGTGTAAGTGATATTGTAGCTGTTAGCCGTCCATTTGGCATAGAGCGTCTTATCGCTGGTAGCGGAAGTGCTGATGGCGGTAATTGCCGTGCCGGTGAAACCGGTATTATCATACCAACCACCAAAGGTATAACCTGTTTGAGTTGGATTGATTAATGTTAAGCCTACTCCATATGTGTATGTGGCAGTATTGGCGGCATTGTTTGTCCCGCCATTTAGGGTGTAAGTGATATTGTAGCTGTTAGCCGTCCATTTGGCATAGAGCGTCTTATCGCTGGTAGCGGAAGTGCTGATGGTTGTAACCGCAGTGCCGGTAAAGCTGGCATTATCATACCAACCACCAAAGGTATAACCGGGTTGGGGGGTAGGATTGCTTAGTGTTAATCCTACTCCATAGGTATAGGTGGCGGTGTTCGCGGCATCGTTTGTCCCTCCGTTTAAGGTATAGGTAATGTTGTATGTGTTTACCGTCCATTTGGCATACAGTGTCACATCGCCGGTAGCAGCGGTACTGATGGTGGTAATTGCCGTACCGGTAAAGCTTGCATCAGCATACCAACCCCCGAAGGTATAGCCGGTTTGGGTAGGATTGCTGAGTGTCAAGCCTACCCCATAGGTATAAGCGGCAGTGTTCGCGGCATCGTTTGTGCCTCCATTTAGGTTGTAAGTGATATTGTAACTGTTGGCCGTCCATTTAGCATAGAGCGTTACATCGCCGGTAGCAGTGGTGCTGATGGCGGTAATTGCCGTGCCAGTGAAACCGGTATTATCATACCAACCACCAAAGGTATAACCTGTTTGAGTTGGATTGATTAATGTTAAGCCTACTCCATATGTGTATGTGGCAGTATTGGCGACATTGTTTGTCCCTCCATTTAGATTGTAAGTAATGTGATAAGTAGTGCTAAAGCTTACCTCATCACCATAGCTTGTTCCCATTGAGTTGATGGCATAAGACTTTACATAATATGTAGTTCCGCCTATTAATGAACCAACGGTAGTACTAAAACTTCCCGATCCCGAACCAATTATGGTTTTAGTTACGCCTGTTCCTCCGATAATAGGTTTGGCATTAGACGAAGAGTATACAATACCTCTTTCTGTTACAGTTGCATTACCATTATTAGTTATATTTCCACCCAAATTTATAGAGGTTGTACTTGTAGCACTACCAACTGTTGTTGCTAAGGTTGGTAAGTAGCCCGTTTGCCAAGCCAGATATGGATACTTGTTGTTTTTGGTGTCAGTTCTGGCCCAAATAGTTGTAAAATCCCAACCTGTAAAAGTTGATTGGATTTGCATTTCAGCTGTGGTTTTACCTACTGCAACAGAAGTACCACCAGAAACGTATTGAACTCCATTCGTATTAATGTCGGTGTTCCAAAAACAGTTGTTATTAATAACACCTCCTGTAGCATTATCTCCAACTAGTCCACCATGCGCAGAAGAAAGGCTAATAAAATAACTTATGGAGTAGCATTTGCTTACTGTATTTTGATTTTGCCCAATCAATCCACCTAAGTGACCATTGTAGCCATTATCTGTTATAGTCCCGGTAGAATAACAATCACTCACTACACCGCTATTTAATCCAAGTAATCCTCCTACATAATTTCCTCCATAGGTTGCTCCTGTTGCAAAGCAGCGGCTTACGGCGCTACTGTTTTTCCCGATTAAACCTCCGATGCTAGAACTAAAATCAAGACTTCCATTCACAAAGGTAGTGCCCGCAGTAACCGTACCTGTAGCATAACAATTGCTCACAGTGCCTGTCGATGAAGCAACGCCAATAAGACCTCCAACCTCAAATGAAGTAATTAAAGTGGCTGTTACATTACCTGTAGCATAGCAATTGTTAACTGTACCTGATTTTGATTCTGATGAACCGATAAGACCACCCGTAGCAGAAGCCCCGCTGGAGGTCACAGCACCTGTAGCATAACAATTGCTTACAGAGCCTATTGCTCCTATCCATCCGATAAGGCCACCGGTATTTACATCGCTTGTGGTCACAGCACCTGTAGCATAACAATCGGTTATTGTTCCAAAGGTGGTCGTTGCGCTGAATGCTTGTCCTATCAGGCCGCCGGTATAATCAGTTCCGGAAACGGTACAACCGGAATAGCATTGACTGACCGTATTGTTATCTGTGCCTCCAGCTCCATCATCTTTTCCAATAAGGCCGCCGCAGCATTGATCAGTAGCTGTTACCGAACCTGTAGTGTAGCAATTACTCACTGTAGCTGTGTTCCAAAGATATCCGATTAAACCACCGACATTCGCATGTCCGGTTATCGAAACATTCGTTAATCCCAGATTTTGTATTGTTCCCTTTCCTAAAGTGCCAAATAAACCGACACAACCAGTCGATGACCGGTTAATATGCAAACCGGAAATAATATGTCCCTGTCCATTGTACGACCCAAAGAAATCGGTGGAAGTTCCTGAAATGGGTGTCCAGCCGGCTCCACTAAACCATGTGGAAGTTGAAGATGCATCGATATCGGCAGTTTGGATGAAATATTTGCCTGAAAAGTTGTTTGATTTGTTGTTAGCTTGATTGGCTATCCAGTAAAGATTTTCCAGCGAGGCAATTAAATAGGGATCGCCAATAGTACCACTTCCCAAAGGAATCGTAGCTGTTTGCGCACTACTTGTCGTCCTATTGCCAAAGAGTAAAGCCAGCATTAGAAATAAAAGGAGAATTGCTTTTTTCATTGGCATTATGTATTTAGCTTATAATAAATCAATATGTTCTCTTAGAAATCGATTTAAGAGTTTTGATTATTTGTAAGAAAGGGGTTGCATCGCAACCCCTTTCTTTTTACTTACATCGTTACGATTTAGTGATGGTAATTATGTAATTATTGACAAACCCTGATGTTGAGGTTACTTTTATAACAATGGAATTATTTCCGGCATTTAGTGGCACACTATAAGTAGTAGCATTTGCAGTTAATACAACTCCATTGCATGTTGCATAAAGCGTAGCAGCAGGATCTTCCGTCGTTACTCCAATAGATATCGGTGTCGCCGAAGCTGTTCCCGTATAGCTGAAAGTTGTTTTTACAAATGACGGAGACAAAGTAGGGGCCACTCTTCCGCCTCCCGTTAGTTCAAGCTTTGAAAGGAATGCACTTGTTTGTACCTGTGTTCCCCGTGTTGCCTGAACCGTGTAGGTTTTTAAACTTCCATTGGTTGTCACTCCAATCGAGATGGTTCTTGTTTCACCCAATTCCAGAGTAATGGCTTGTGAGGCCGCTCCACTAGCAACTGTTACGTCATCAACTGTTATAGTTGCCGTTGGTAATGTTGCCGTTGGTGTAAACGTAATGGATCCAATAGTACTACCAACCGCAACAGTATAGACTAAAGTTAGGTTATCAAATGCAGGGGCTAAATTCCCATTGCTTACTGTAAGTGCAGACAAGCCAGTTGGAGCCGGAGCATCGTACACTTCAAATTCCATAATGGAAGCCAAATTAGTGTTTATTGCTATCCCGGATGAAACGCTGATTCTAAAATATCGGGCAGAAATGGTTGCAAAGCTCCTGTCGGTAGTATTTGCTGTATTTCCGGCTACCGAATCTACAGTTGTCCAGTTGATATTATCTACACTTGTCTGCAACGTATAGGCCGACATGTTGTAATTAGATTCCCAGTCAGCATTCCCCATCAACTTTATTACCCACCGGTTTACCCAAAACGCAGCACCTGCATCAATGCTTATCCAGCCCGGAAATGTATTGCACAACCAGCGATTGAAGGGCGTCATTGCTCCATCCACAATTTTAGAAGGTGCATACGGCATAACATAGCTGCTTGCCGTAGCGGTTTTATTCAATAATATATTAGTTGCCATAATTTTATTTTTAGTATTTAAAATCACTTAGAGTTGAGAAATTACTATTTTGGAGGATATAAACCCTCTACGGCAATATAATACTTCATGGTGGTGAGCGGTGAAGCACCGTTCAGATTAGGTAACATGAAATTTGTTGTTCCATTCCCTCCATAAGTAGTTCCAATCAAGGAAAATAATGCCTGATATTGTGAAATCGTTAATGTTTGTCCGTCGCATGACATCCATCCATTAGGTACATAAGTGAATGCAAACAATAAAATAGTTGCTATATATGTGTCCATACAGTATATCTTTAATGTTTAATTGAATAATTAAGGTCTTGCTGGATAAATTCCATAAACACAAATATAATACTTCATGGCAGGCAGCGGCGATGCGCCGCTCAGATTGGGTAACATGAAATTTGTTGTTCCATTCCCTCCATAAGTGGTACCTATCAACGCAAATAATACCTGATATTCGTTAATAGATAGCGTTTGCCCTTCACATGAAAACCACCCTTGGGGGGCGTAATTAAATCCGAATAATAAAATAGCTCCAATGTAAAAATCCATAATGATTATGTTTTAAATGTGAGTAATAAAAATAAGTAACTGATATTTTGTCTATTTATAAACTACGCCTTCATTTATTTGCAATCGGTAACTCCAGAATTTTATCGAGCTCATTGATATGATTGTTTCTAAAAGTTTGTCTTACTATTCCCAATACACGCATGTTTTCGGGCGACGACCAATTGGCTATGCTAACTGTAGATTCACCGAAAATAATTGCCCGGGTTGGCGGGTGTTATGTACATACAGATAAGAATATCTCTGGTACGGGTTTTCGGTTGGCAAATCGGAATATCGGAAAAAGCAATTATATATTGAAAATCTATGCCGGAACTATTATCTCATATACTCTTTTATGCCTGAAACCAGTACTCCAAGCATGATGGGTGATGTTATCTGAGTTAAGGTTGTTGTTTCACCTGTGTTGCAAGAAACCGTGATTGCGATAGTTCCCTTATCAACCACTATTAAGGCTATTGTGATTCCGGTTAAATAACCGGATGAATTGAATGCACATTCCCAATCTTCGGGAGATAGCATCCTGTTATCAATATTCTCGTAAGCCTCTGTTAGAAAGCAGGGAGTAAACCAGGGGTTATATGATTTTAACTCTGAATTCAGGGTGTCGGTTTGCGAAAGAGGATAAGAACTGAATATAGCCAGGTGGTCGAAGGTCGTCTTAATTACAATCCTCTCATTGAATGTTTCAGTAGCATTCCGTTCTACAAATGATGTATCGGCAGTAATAGTCATTGGCTTGCCTGCTTTGAGCTCTGAAATCAGATTATCATACGTTTTGTTCCATGCATAATAATCTTGTGCATCAGCATATTTTAAAATGGCGTTATTTAGGCTACAATTATCTGCATTTGCTCTTACTATAGCATGATAAAGCAGGAGTTTGTAGCTACTTGACAAGTTATTGTGTTGCGAAGAATTGTACCAATATCCACTATCTTGAATAGCCGTAGAATTAAATACCGACCACAACCAATATGAATTATCTCCTATTGTTTGAACACCCTGACATAATTTAAAGTGTTGTTTGCTCAGATGAAGTTTTGCTGATAACGTGGATTGTAAAAATTGATTGGATAGATATTCATTCTTGCCAGATTGTGCAGCAATTATCCCTTCTGAAAATGCTATCAGTAGGATGATACGAAAGATTACTGCTTTGATTCTCATAAAGAGAAAAGTAAAAGCAGAGGCATTCCATATTGAAATGCCTCTGTTAGTCTATTTTTAGTTAGAAAATTGTAGACATTGGCGATTGCAGAATACCGAGAATTTGAGGATGTCCGGCCGGAATGGTGGTTGTACATGTAAATCTTCCTTTTTCATCAATATCGACCTTGTTAGTTATACCGCCACTAACCTCAGCCTGAAAAAAAGGCCATACTCCGGCTTTGGCAGCCGCTTGTATTTCCGTTAGTTCCGAAGAAGTGTAGTCTATTTCCGATTTCATTATAATTGTTATATCATCAGCAACTACCAGCGAACTAACCATCCGTTGCAAATGGCCATTAGGTCCAAACATGTCGTTCCAAGTCACTTTTCCTTTCTCTGTACTCCATACTTTCTCTCCGTTTGTATAAGCTAATGACAAAGCCGCACTATTATACCATGCAGGAAAGTCCTTCAATGTTGGATCTTGGGCATCATGCTGAGTATATGGACCAGCGGTAAAGGTGGTTACCTTTCCAAAATGGGCTGTAATATGAAATCCTTCCGAAGTTGTTTTATAGCTTACATCATCATATTTGCCACTGCCGTTAAATGAGAATATATTAAATAATACGGAAACATTTCCGCCTGCCCAGCTATGTGTAGTAGAAATGTTTTTATCAGAAGAATCTAATTCAAAATCTATAGTGGCTCCACTTGCTAATGCCTTTTTTAGATTTTCCAGCGTATTATTCCATGCATAACTTCCACCTGCAGCCGCATCCACAGAAGAATACATGATATTGGCTATATTGATAGGATTAATGCATGTTTTTGTCAATCCGGCAACACAGCTGACTTTCTCGGGGGCATTCACTATAGCCCAATTAGTAAAGATATTGGAAATTGTTTTGGCATTAGTTAGATCGGCCTCAACATGTTTTTGACGGTAATCTTTGAAGTACGTTTGCCAAGCGTTGTAATAATCATCTCCCAGACAACTTTTAAAACTTGTATCGGGGGTAGCTACCAGAGCACCCAAAATCAAACCGTAGTTTCCTGTAAAGTTGTTTACCTGACTTGGATTATAATAATTGTTTATAGCCTTGGGAGGAACGGCATTAAAAATATTCCACATTAACTGATCGTCAGTGATCAGTGTATTTGGTCCCTGATAAAGTTGAAAACTTTGATCACTCAGGTGTAAGCCAGCTACCATAGTATTGTACCATAGTGCAGTTAGTCTCTGCATATCATCATTTACTTTAGACATAATTTATTTATTTTGTTGATTGTCCTACTCGTAAGGCTTTTCGGTTATGCCCGTTCATTTATAGTCTGTTGACGGCAGACCCGCGATTTTGATGGTTTTCGGCCTCCATATATTTCTTATTGTTTTGTCACATGAGGTGGTCGGTCTCGATGGATTTTGCAAACCACTATATATTTTTAATTTAGTTGTAATTCGTATTTTATTTTACGGAGCCACTTTCAACACCGGATCGCTCCACGGGCCCTGCCCCGCCGAGCCGACGGCGGCTACATGTATCTGGTAAGCGGTTCCGGTTATCAGACCGTTGAGCTCGGCTTTCGATTTGGTGCTTATCAGTTCATGTTTCCATTCCAGCGTGGCACCATTGACGGCTATTTCCACCACATAACTTTTGGCATTGTACAATTTGTCCCACGAGAGGTCTATTTCTCCCGCGCTATCGCCCGATGTGGCATTCACCGAAGTGATTTTGTCCGGGAGTGTGGTAGCGCTTTTGTCTTTCTGCACATCCATGCCGGAGCTGAGTATACTGGCTTCGTCGCCATTACTCACGTTGTCCACATAAGTTCCCATCTGGGTGATGACTCCGTCGAAAATACTTTCCTGTTGATAAAGAAGACTCAATTTTACCTGAACAATTTTGCGGGCGGCTTCTACATCGTCAGAGGCTGTTGCCATATTGGCAGTTGCTGTTTTCAGTGTATCCAACGTGGGATTAGGCGTTAGGAAATTTGTATTCCCTGTCATATTGGTTACCACTTTGTTTCCCAATGCTGTTTTTTCAGCTGTGTTTTTTTTGCTCAATTCCAATTTTACTTTTGCCATAGTGTTTAGATTTTTAGTGATTTAGAGATTATGGATATTGGGTCATTTTTCTGAAATATTAGCTATGTTTTCGGGTTTTTTACCTCATTCCCGGGTTGCCCTGGGTCGGATAGTGTACATCTTACCTCATTTCAACTGCATCTTAGCCAATACTGACTTTGTATTGGGTCATTTGGGTCTTACCCCGGGATATATTTTGAGTTTCGTACCTTATTTTCGGTTTATCTTGGGTCGGATAGCTTACCTCTTACCTTATTCCGACTGCATCTTAGCCGGGATTGACCTTGTATTGGGTCGTCTCTGCCTTGTCCCGGGTCAAAATTCTGCGGTCTGATGTCCCGATCCATCGGTTCATTCCTTATTTCTCTTTTGCGCTGATGTATGGATACAAAGTTGTGTCGACAAAGGAGACCCGATTTCCTGTTTTTTAACCGTATTTCGTCTTCGGGAAAAGATAAACAATGATCGTAATACGATTGTTTGCCATGAAGACGAGATGCCCTTTCGGATTTTCTCCCTATTTTTTTGAGAAGATTGGGAAAAGGTCGGGACGAAAAAAGTGGAAGGGTTAAAAACAATACGTTTATCTATTCAGATTACTTTGCAGATAACCTTTTTGATAGTGTATACAAAGGAAAAGGAAAAATAGTAAAGGAATAACTGTTCAAAGGCTGAATTTGTCCTTTTATCTTAAAAGAGGACAAATTATTTGCTTATTTTACAGCGGGGCAAGTCTGTTTGAGATATTCACTGGGAGTGAATTCGGTGTTTTTCTTGAAGGCTTTGTAGAAAGCCGAACGTGAAGTAAAGCCCGATTTTTCGGCAATAGTGTCGATGGAATATTTTTGTTGGTCGGGGTCGGATAGTAGTTTTTTTGCCTCTTCTATCCGATAGTAATTGATGTAGTCGAAGAAATTTTTGTTGTAATGGTGGTTGATAAATGCCGATAGTGTGTGCAGTCTTGTGTTGCACTGTTCGGCCAGCGTTTGAATATTTAAATCGGGATCTAAAAACTGTTTTTTATTGACCAATACGGTTTCGAGTGTTTGTGCTAATTGGGTATGGATTTCATCGTCTGAAATTAACTGCTTTTTCTCTTTTTTTTCTATTACCACTTCGGAATTTTTGATTATTTCGAGTGTTTCCTGTCCGAATGCCGGAGAACTAATGGCGTGATAAACCAAGTAACAGTATAATATCATGGAACATACAGGGACAAAAATCAAGTAGAGTGTCATTGACTTTGCATTGATCATTGTCGGAAAATAGATGGCTGCACACAAAAAGAAAGCAAGCACAATGTTCCGCTCTATCCATTTGGCGGAAATTCGCTGTGTATTGGAAAATACCTGTTCTATATCACGGTTGTGTTTTCTTGCCATTTTATAAATAATGTACAAGTAAAAAAAAGCCTGTATTATGGTGAAGTAATCCAGAATGGATAGTTGCCATGGGTAGTTGTCGGATATGGTTGCGGCGAATACTTCTTGGCGGTAAGCTTCGGGTTGCAGCGCAAATATGCTGAAATAGAGACAACCGGCTATAAAAAATGAGAAATGTAGGATGTGTCTTTGGAAGGAAAACCGTATTCCTTTATGGAGGATCAATCTGAAAATATAATACAACAACGGCGCCCACAATAAATCATACAAATAGCTTACATAAAACAATGCAGGGTATCCATCCGCCTTTTTGTAATAAATAGCCAGAATAAGCAACATTGCCAACACGGGATCGAGTAGGATGATTGCCAGTAAACGGTTAGCCGCTGTGCGTGGTTTAACGACCAATAACAGGAAGAATAAAATTAGCAGGTTGGCAATGGCAATAATAGTGAGAACAATAAGCGACATGAATAACTTTTCTTTTGTTACTGTAAAGGTATAAATATTTCTTCATCCTGTTTACAAGGGCATATTCCTGTTATCAACAGTCCAAATGGCTGTGTGTTAGAGAGGAATTATAACAAAAAACCGGTACCCGTTTGCTCTCGCAATCGGATACCGGAATGGCAAACACACACAACTAATTAGTACTTCAAAAACTATTTTGTCTGTCGATTGAAAAGCTCTTCCAGCTTTTGTTCCAGCGCTGCGCCCCGCAGATTTCGGGCAATAATGTTACCCGAAGGATCGATCAACACGTTCGACGGAATGCTTCGGATGGCATAGAGTCCGGCGGCCTCGCTGTCCCAGAACTTCAGATCGGACACATGCTTCCATGTCAGGCTGTCTTTGGCAATTGCCTCTGTCCAGGCCGTTTTGTCTTTGTCGAGCGAAACGGAGAAAATATCGAACCCGTTTGCTTTGAATTTATTATACACTCTTACCAGATTCGGATTCTCTCTGCGGCACGGTCCGCACCACGAAGCCCAAAAATCGAGAAGCAGGTAGTGACCGAAAGATTGGGACAACCGAAAGATTTGGTTATCGGGAGTTGTTCCGGCAAAATCTACCGCAGGCTGACCGATCTCCACCCGTTTCTTGATAGCAACGATCCGCTCCAGCTCCTTAATATAATAGAGATCTTTGAGCGATGGATCGAATTGCGCCAGATTCTCTTCAATCTCTTTTACCGACAGATCGTTAGCAAATTCGCGGTAGAGAATGTACGCGACAACCACCGATTTGGGTTCGGCTCTGACCAGCGAATCGATACTGAAGTTATCGTGTTTTGACTGTAGTTTGACATACAGATCGTTAGCTTCAGATCCCGAAACACGAGCCGTTCGTCGGTTGACCACATCAATGGTTACGTCGATCGGTTTGTTCTCAATAAAAATATAATAGGGACTGAAACTCTCGTTCCGGTCGGTGGTCAGGCCGTATAAATCGGTACGCGGTACGCTTCCTTTGAAGTGAAACCGTCCGTTGACAATTCGGGAGGAGTCGATGGTAAAGAACATCTTGTTCCGGAATTTCTTCAGATAAACCTTCCCTCCCGAAGCGTTGATTTTGCCGTTGATAGTAAACGACGGAGCCGGTTCGAACGCACTGAGGCCCACAACAGCCACAAACAGCACGAATAATTTTAATTGTTTCATAATTAATGGTTCGTTATAAAATATGTTTCTCACGCAAAGCCGCAAAGTCATAAAGAAAAACTTTCGGTTTTTCTTTATTGCGTCTTAAGTCATGATATATGTAGGTCAATCATTTATGAGTAATTTGCGTCTCTGCGGCTTTGCGTGAGAAAATAAGACGCAGAAAAAAACGCTAAATCGTTTTTTATCTATCGACTTGGGTTACTACAACATAAGCACCTTTGTAACGAAGTATTGATAATAAGAATTGATGATTATCCATAAAACCTCTTAATCCGATATGTGAATCTCCTACGGAGAAATAAAATCCGGGAAAATATTTTCCTTCTACTGATATGCATGTCGTACCGACATGAACCCGGTAGCCCGTTAGGGCTTGCATATCAGTAGAAACTATCGAATGTAGGAAAAATACCTCGTAGAGGTTTCATGGATTTGATATATTCTTATAATGTTTTGCGGATAATCATTAAAATTTATTTTGCGTCAAACCATAATTTTGTAGTCAGCAGGTCTTTGCCTTGAGTGCTAATGGCTGCCTGATAGCTGATTCCGTTCAACGATTGTTCGGTGCCGGGATAGAAAAAGCGAGACGGAATCTGGCCGTCGAGAACAGTGGCCGGACCTGCCGTCAATACCGGATAATCGAGGCGACGCCACTCGGCAAAAGCGTCCAGCCCTTGTCCGAAAAAGGCGATCCATTTCTGAATTCCGATCGATTTGGCAAAGTTGGTGGCATCGTATTTTACGCTTGCCTGGTTCAAATAGTTGGAAATTACCGTTGCATCGGTTATCCCAAACTGGTTGAGCGATGCGGTGATGGCGCTCTTGTACAGTTGTTCGGCATCACCCGAAATATAGCCCCGGGCAACAGCTTCGGCGCGGGCAAACAACACTTCGGAATAGCTGAATATAACGGCTGGCGATTGAGGTGCCAGAAAATAGGTGCCTGGTTTGGATGTTTTGGCAAAGCCCTGACTGTTGGCATCGCTGTTGGACAAACCGTTGGCACCGCCTACGTATTTCCCGACACTGGCATCGGACGGCAATTGCGCATAAACCGACAGACGGGGATCCGACAATTCATACAGTTTGTCGACCATCGTTTTCGAGATGCGGTAGTCGTCGCGGGTATCGAACCAGGCGGACGCCGGATTCTGCTGTGGCGAACTTGCATACACAAACTGGAATGTATCGCTATTACCGGCAAGCAATCCGGCAGCATCGACGGTAGCCGCAATGGCAGCCTGTTTTGCCAGATCGGGTTCTTTGTCGGAAATCCGGAGGGCGATACGAAGTCGCAACGAGTTGACCAGTTTTTTCCATTTGCTGATGTTGCCGCTATAAACCACATCCCCGCTAACACTCCCATTCGCTGTGGCTAACAACGACTGAGCCTGTGTCAAATCGGCCAGCAAACCGGTATAGACCTCTTTTTGGGTATTGTATGCCGGTGTTATTTTCAAACCGGCCTCCTGATAAGGGATGGAACCGTAGGCATCCGTCAGTAAAAGAAATACCCACGAACGCAGCGTCAGAGCAATGCCTTTGTAGTTTGAGTTTACCTGATCGTCCGAAAAATTGAGGATGGTATTGAGGTCGGTAATGAGCGTCGAATAGCCAGTATTCCAAAGGGAGGTAAAACTCGAATTTGAAACATCATAACGGTCGGGCTCGGTATACTGAATTTTTGCCCAGTGCTGTACAAACAGCAGCGATGAATTGAAGTTGCTCTCCGAACCCCAGTAGAGATCAGCCCCTTGTTTCAGGGCACTTGTCAGCAAATATGCCGGTTGCGGAGTTTCTGTCGCATTTGGATTTTTGTTGATTTCGTCCAGCTGGCTGTTGCAGGAACTGGCAAGCAATGCGATAATTAGCAGGGGAAATAGTTTCTTTATCATAAGGATGTTTTTTTAGAATTTTACGTTGAGATTGAGGCTGTAGTTACGGGTTGTTGGCAATGCCAGACTTTCGAGTCCCTGGCCGTTCCCAGTGTTGAGAGCCGTTTCGGGATCGATGTTCGGTACTGCTTTGTAAATAAAGAATAGATTTCGTCCTGTCAAAGTAAGGCTCGCATCCTGCAATCCGATTTTTTTAACCAACTTCTTGCCAACGTTGTAGGTCAGTTTTACCTCTCTGAATTTTACAAACGTGGAGCTGTAGATATATGCCTCGCTGATGTTATACGAAGCTTTGTAATACTCTTGTGCACTGATAACTGTGGTGTTTGGTGTTCCGTCGGCCAACACGCCTTTGAAAATTATGCCGTCGTCATAAACTGTCTCACCGTTTGGAGCCGAAGTTCCGGTGAGTAATTTCTTGCCGTTTGACGAAAGGTTGCCCGGATAATAGTAGCTAAGACCTCCATGGGCAGCATCACGACCGGGAAGCGTTTGTTTCAAAACACCCGTATAGTTCCCCGTTCTGTTGGTTCCCGAATAGAGTTTGCCTCCTACATTGGCATCGATGAGAAATGACAATTGCAAATTTTTATATGTCAACGTGTTGGTGATTCCACCCAGCCAGTCGGGAGTGTAGTGTCCCAGCACCCGGTTTTGCGGATCGGCTTTAGGCAAACCGTTAGCTCCCACAATGATGTTTCCGTTGGCATCGCGCAGGTAGGCGGTGCCGTAGAGTATTCCATAGGCTTTACCCACCGACGCCAGCACATCGACTCCGTTTGACGAGCCGATGGTATAATTCTGAATCTGACCGGCGTAGTCGAGTATTTTCACTTTGCTGTTGTTGCTCGAATAGTTCACTGCCACGTTCCATTTGAAACGACGGCTTTGCAACGGCGTACCTTCCACCTGTAGTTCGATACCGTGGTTATTGATTTTCCCGGCATTGATCAATTGAGAGGTATAACCACTTGCCGCCGTTGTTTTTATTTCAAGTATCTGGTCAAAACTGTTGGTGTTGTAGTAGGCGAAATCCAGATGCAACCGGTTTTGCCAGAAGCTCGATTCCAAACCGAACTCCACCGAACGGGTAGTCTCGGGTTTCAGATCGGCGTTCAGCTTTTTCTGAGACGAAGTCTGGATCGGATTTCCATTGAAAGCCGTTTGGAAATTGTAGACCGTAGCCAACTGATAAGGATCGGCATCGTTTCCTACTTCCGACCAGCCACCGCGCAATTTGAGGAAATCGAGCGTCTTGCTTTTTATTTTTAGCGCATCCGACAGCACCACACTTCCGTTGACAGAGGGATAGAAGTAAGAGCGGTTGTTGCTCGGCAATGTCGACGACCAGTCGTTGCGGCCTGTGACGTTCAGATAGACAAAATTCTTGTACGCCAATTGAGCCGAGGCATATCCGCTGTATGCTCGTTGACGCGAGAAATAGTTGGACGACGTAAGCGCATCGCGTGAGTTGGTCAGCGTGTAAAGATCCGGAACCGCCAAACGGGGAGCTTTCTGGTAATTGTTGGCATAACTGCGATTGCGCAGATTGAATCCGGCAAGCGCATCCAAGCTGAAATCCTTGTTCAGATTTTTGGTATACTGCAAAATTGCTTCGGTGTTGTTTTCGCTAACCGTGTAGGCATCTTCGGCATACGATCCGTAAGGAGTGCCGCTGGTGCCGTATTTGATAGTGTATTTACGGCGATCGTTGTAATAATCGGTACCGGTACGGAATCTGAAATTCAAACCGTCCGCAATTTTTGCTTCGAGGTGGATGTCGCCAATGAGCCGGTTTTTATCCTGACTGGTAGTGTTGTAATAAGCATTCCAGTAAGGATTGTTGTAGTAACTATTGTTCCAGTTGTTGTTCCAGTTCTTTTTCAGTTCGTTGATATCGACCTGACGACCGAACCACAAAAACTGAAGCATAACACCGGCAGCACGGCCTCCCGAGGGGCCTCCCGGCAGGGCAGGCGCATTGGTAACGATATAATCGGCCGTTGCTCCTATCTTTATATCTTTGGTCAACTGGTAATTGGAATTAATTGTAAAATTTGTTTTCTTGATTTCCGAATTGGGCACCGTACCTTTCTGACGCTGGTTGTTCACTCCGAGACGGAAATCGTACTTCTTGTCCGACCCGGCAATGGAGATCCCGTTGTCGAGCGTCACGCCGGTTTCAAAGAAATCTTTTACGTTATTGGGATGCGCCACAAAAGGCACTGCCACTCCGTTCGAGAAGAACTGAGGAATAAGGCGCCCATCCATTTTAGGACCCCAGCTTTCGTCCACACCGTCGTTTACGCCTCCACCTTTTCCGTCAACATAACTGAACTTGCCATTCGAGCCCTGTCCGAAAACATTCTGATATTCGGGGAGGGTGGCTACTGTCGAAAGAGTAATTCCGGAAGAGAGGGTAATTCCTAACCCCTTTTGACCTTTACCCGATTTGGTGGTGATAAGAATCACACCATGGGCGGCACGCGAGCCGTACAGAGCAGCTGCATTCGGCCCTTTCAGCACATTGAGCGATTCGATATCCTCGGGGTTGAGGTCGGCAATGGCATTGCGGAAGTCGCGGGTTGCTCCTCCCGAGTTCAACTGGGAGTTATCCACCGGTACGCCATCTACCACGAAGAGCGGCTGGTTATTACCGGCAATGGAAGTTTCACCACGAATAACAATGCGTGACGAACCCATATCGCCCTGCGAATTGGTAATACGAACCCCGGCCAGTTTTCCGGTAAGGGTATTGAGAAGATTGGTCTCTTTGGTATTTTCCAGATCTTTATTCTGAAGAGCCTGAACAGCATATCCCAACGATTTCTTTTCTTTGGTGATACCCAGTGCAGTCACCACTACCTCATCGAGTGTATTGGTCTGTTCTTTTAAAGTGACAGTTACCTCCTCGTTTTCATATACATCGACCGTCTCCGTTTTGTAACCGAGGGCCCTTACCTGCAGGGTAACCGGCAGAGCCTGTTTGAGTGTGAACCGGAACGAACCGTCTGTTTCCGAAACGGTACCATTCGTGGTGCCTGAAACTATAATCGTAGCTCCGATAACAGGAATCTGTTTCGAATCAATAATTTGGCCGTGTAAAGCGATATTTTGTTGCGCATGAAGTAGCAAGACCGAACCGGAAAGTATCATCAAAAGGGTATAAATCCGGAGGGGTATTCTGACTGATTGTACGCAAGATTTGATAATTGGGAATAATTTTGTCATACTCTAACTTGTTTGGAAAAGAGCCCCCGATGCCAGTTACTGTAAAATGCAGGGGCGCTTTTAATTAATGGATAATGGTTAGTTTTGAGAGCTTGTTATTTTTGTCTGAAATGTAATTTCAGTCAGGTTAATAGGCCACAGAGGGCAGGATCGAAATCTTGTTTGATCGGGGAGGAGTTCTGTTCGGGGAGTTCCTGATAGATGAAGCTTGTTGTAGGGAAGAAGAGCAACTACAAACGCAGACAAAATGATTTTATGATGGAACATCCCCGGCATCGGCCTCCGGGATTGTTGGTCTTGTTATTTCATGTCGTGGCAACAGCCACGCATGGACATTCGGATCATCATGTTCATTTTTGCATTCATAAACTCTTGTCTAAAATTTGTATAATTAACCTACCTATTAGCAAATTAGCAGCTCTAAAAATGAGGTTAGCAATTAGAGGTGCCATAAATATGTTTTACAGCACAAAATTCGGGTTTTTACAGGCCGATAAAAATCCCTTCTGTTTGGTATTTTCATACCAAACGTGTGGTATGTATTTGTAAAAATTGGAAGAGACGGGTAAGAAAAATCCTTAACGGTCATAAATTATGCGAACGTGTGGTGATAGTGATCCTTATTTTATGGGACTCTTTTTGGATTAACACAGTTTAAAATATTTTGCATTATTATATTGTGCGCAATATATTATCTTTGTATTCGAAATTAATTACAACAGAACGTGTTACAATTAGATAATCAGGCTTGTTTTGCGCTTTATGCCTTGTCGAGGGAGATCATTAATCACTATCGGCCCTTACTCGACGAGATCGATCTCACCTATCCGCAATATCTGGCATTAATGGTGTTATGGGAGTGCCAACCTCAAACGGTAAACCAGTTGGGAGAGCGATTGCGGCTCGATTCCGGTACATTGACTCCGTTGCTGAAACGGCTGGAACAAAAGAAATTGATTATACGTACCCGGCGTTCGTCGGATGAACGGGTAGTGGAAATTACACTTACACAAAGCGGCAAAGAGCTAAAAAATGCGGCACTTGAAATTCCCGTAAAAGTGATGCAAAGCATGAATGTGACCATGGAAGAGTTGTCGGAGCTCCGGATCATTGCCCAAAAATTGCTTGAGAAGAGCGGTCGCGGATGCCTTTCCGCAACCACGACCGATTGATGAAACAGAAGGTTCTGTGTGTTGCTATTTCATAACAGTAAACAATTTTATTATGACATTATTGGAAAATCTTCAGTGGCGTTACGCCACCAAACAGTACGATCCTACACGCAAAGTAGCTCAGGAGGACGTTGATAAAATTCTGGAAGCTGCCCGTTTGGCTCCCACCTCTTCGGGTTTGCAGCAGTTCAGGGTATTGGTTATTACCAATCAGGAGTTGAAAAACAAAATAGTTCCCATTTCCTGGGATCAGCAAATAGTGGCAGATTGCTCGCACCTGCTGGTTTTTGCCGCGTGGAATCGTTATACCGAAGAGCGTATCGACTCCATTTACGACTTCACCACCGATCAGCGCGGATTACCGCGAGGTCGTTTCGGATCGTATACCGACCGGCTCAAAGCGCTTTATCTGACTCAGAGTGCCGACCAAAACTTCGTTCACACCGCCCGTCAGGCATATATCGGCTTTGCCATGGCAATTGCTCAGGCCGCCGAACTGAAGGTCGATTGTACGCCGATGGAGGGCTTCAGTCCCGATGAACTGGACGAATTGCTCGACCTGAAACCGAAAGGACTGAAAAGCGTGCTTATGCTACCGTTAGGCTACCGCGATGCCACCAACGACTGGTTGGTGAACATGAAGAAAGTACGCAACCCCAAAGAAGAGTTTGTGATCGAATATAAATAACAACATACTTTTTCAGAACAGACAGGGGCTGTCTCCATTGCGGGGCAGCCTTTGTCATTTTTAAAGTCAGACAATTAGCAACACACTGTAGCAATTTGCCCGTTTCCGGTTTCAAATCACAGTCTCAAAACCCCTGTTCATCCCCCAAAAACGGTAGCTTTATCGATTTTTACTGGCAGGTTTATGGAATAAGCAGTTCCTTTGCAGCCGAAACAAAACAATAAAAAGTCATGTCAAACAGCCGCAAGAAACCTGCTCTGGGTTTTATTTTCGTAACAGTATTGCTCGATGTTATCGGTTTCGGTATTATCATCCCCATCATTCCAAAATATATCAGTCACCTTATCGGCAGCGATTTGAGCCATGCGTCGATCTACAGCGGATGGCTGATGTTCTCGTTCTCGGTGATGCAGTTTCTCTTTTCTCCGGTTATCGGCAGCCTGAGCGATCGGTTCGGCCGGCGACCGGTTCTGCTCACATCGTTGTTCGGCTTCGGACTTAACTATCTGGTTCTTGCTTTTGCTCCTACGATCGGTTGGCTTTTTGTGGGCCGTATTTTTGCCGGCATTACTGGAGCCAGTTTTACAACGGCAACCGCCTACATTGCCGATATCAGCACGCCCGAGAAACGGACACAAAACTTCGGATTGATCGGTGCGGCCTTCGGGCTGGGATTTATCATCGGGCCGGTGCTGGGTGGTGTGCTCGGCCACTATAGCCTGCAACTGCCGTTTCTGGTTGCAGCCGGACTCACATTTACGAACTGGATTTACGGATATTTTGTGCTGCCCGAATCGTTGCCGAAAGAGCACCGGCGTAAGTTCGATATCCGTCGGGCCAATCCGGTAGGTTCGCTGATGCTGTTGCGCAAATACCCGATAGTGTCGGGCATGATTGGTTCATTGATTTGCGTGATGGTAGCCGGATTTGCCACCCAGAGTACCTGGGCCTACTTCACCATGGAAGCTTTCCACTGGAACGAATCGCTGGTCGGTTATTCGCTTGGTTTGGTCGGTTTGTTGATGGCCATTGTGCAAGGAGGTCTGGTTCGTGTAGTCAATCCGAAATTGGGGCAGGTAGGCTCCATTTATGTCGGCCTTTGCTTTTACGGAATTGGTTTTTTTCTTACTGCAATAGTTCCACAGGGCTGGATGTTGTTCCCCGTAATGATTCCTTTCTGTCTGGGAGGTATTGCCGACCCAGCTGCTCAAAGTATTATTTCGAACGAAGTACCGGCCAACGAACAGGGCGAGTTGCAGGGAGCGCTTACCAGTTTGCGCAGCATTACTTCCATCATAGGTCCTGTGTTGATGACCACGCTTTTTTCACATTTTACGGCTAAAGGCACATCTTTTTACTTTCCCGGTGCTCCGTTTATGATGGCTGCTTTGCTGATTGTATTCAGCATTTTTTTGGCACGAAATACGTTGAGTACGATAAGAGTCCGGAGTAGACGTGGCGAATGAGCGTTACCATTCAAACGCAAAAGAGAGCTGAAACCGGCTCTCTTTTGCGTTTGAATATTATATCAGGTTGATGTTGAGTTTTCGGCATTGTTCGTACATTTTTTCGGGCCAGATGCTGGCCTGGATTTCGCCGATGTGTGCCTTTCGCAGAAAGAACATGCAGAGACGCGATTGACCGATACCTCCACCAATCGACAATGGCAACGAATCCTCCATCAGTCGTTTGTGGAAATACATGCCAAGACGATCTGTCTTGCCTTCCATTTCGAGCTGTTTAAGTAACGCCGTTTTATCTACCCGGATCCCCATCGAAGAGACTTCGAAAGGAATTTCGAGCACAGAATTCCAAAGGATGATATCCCCGTTGAGGCCTGGCAGCCCTTTTTCGCCGGGGGTTGTCCAATCATCATAGTCCGGAGCACGACCGTCATGTTTTTGTCCGTCACCGAGCGGTCCGCCAATTCCCATTATAAATATGGCACCATATTGTTTGGCTGCTTTACATTCACGTTCTTTCGGTGTCAGATCCGGATAGAGACGGCGTAACTCTTCAGCATGAATGAATGTAATGTCAGCAGGCAGAGAAGATTGTATTTCAGGGAAACTCTCCGAGACCAGATATTCGGTACGAAGAAATGTGTCGTAAATCTTGTGGACGATAGATTTCAGAAAGTCGATATTGCGTTCTTCGGCAGACATTACTCTTTCCCAGTCCCATTGATCGACGTACAAAGAGTGCAGATTACCCAGCTCTTCATCGGCACGAATGGCATTCATATCGGTGTAGATACCGTATCCGTTTTCGATATGATAATCGGCCAGAGTGACACGCTTCCATTTGGCCAGTGAATGCACCACTTCGGCTCGGGCGTCATTCATGTCTTTTATCGGAAAATTTACTGCCCGTTCTACTCCGTTGAGGTCGTCGTTGATGCCAGTGCCTTGTAACACAAAAAGTGGTGCTGTAACCCGTCGTAAGCGTAATTCGGACGACAGATTGGCTTGAAAAAAATCTTTGATTTTTGAAATACCCAGTTCTGTTTGTTGCAAATTGAGAATGGGTTTGTAATTTTTAGGTTCAATAAGGTAGCTCATAAGTAATGTGATTTTTATAGATCAGATATGAAGAGTAACAAAGATAATCAAATTGTTATAAAGAGACCCTGTAAAATAGCGAATCTGTCGTTTTGAATGTACAAAAAGAAAGAAAAACCGTTAATTCTGCTCATGCATTCGCTCTATTCGTTGCAACAACGTAGGATGTGAATAGTGCACAAAAACATAAGCGGGGTGGGGGTTGAGGTTGCTTAACGCCTGTACCGATATTTTTTTCAAACCGCTGATAAGTGCATCTCCCAGTCCGTATTGGGCCGCAAATGCATCGGCTTCATACTCATGTTTACGCGAAAAGAGATTCATTATTAGCTCCAGAACGATAGAAATAGGCTGGTAGAGCAAACCGAACACCACAATTCCGATATGGAATGAGGGTTTTACAGCCCCTAGCACTTCCGCTGAGATTGGCAGCCGTAGAAACAGTGATAGGATATAGAGTAATAGAAAAGATTGCATGAACGATAATACAAGCGAAGAAACGACATGTTTTTTCTTGTAATGACCCACTTCATGTGCCAGTACGGCAACCACCTCTTTCGTGGTCAGCTGCTCGATAAGCGTATCGTAAAGCACCACCCGTTTCTTCTTTCCGAACCCTGTAAAATAGGCATTGGCTTTGGTGCTTCGTTTTGATCCGTCGATCACGAAGATGTTCTTCAGGCCAAATCCGGCTTTGGCCGCAAATGCTTCGATTGCGGTGCGAAGTTCTCCCTCTTCGAGCGATTTTTGCTTGTTGAAAAGGGGGACTATCCATTCGGAATAGAAAAGTAACATAATCAACGAGAAGAGCGAAACAGCGACCCAGGTTGCCAGCCAAAAATGATTGCCCAGCAGTTGGTAAAGCCACAGGATAAGAACCAGAATGCTGCCAGCCAATACAATAGTCAGTAACAGCGATTTTATGAAGTCGAGAACGAATGTTCTTATCGTCGTATTATTAAATCCGAATCGTTCTTCAATTACAAAAGTGGAATAGATATTGAAAGGTAATGTCAGTATTTCATTCCCTATAAAAAGGATGCCGAAGAAGAGTAACGAAATAACAATGTCGTTGTCGCTGATGTTGCGGGCAATAGTATCGACCCAGGCAAAGCCATCGAGAAACAACATGCCCAATGCGAGAATCAACGTAAACAGTCGGGTAAAATCATCGAAACGACTGGTTACTAAAGAATAGTTTTGTTGCCGGGCATATTTCTCTTGGTCGTAAATCCCAATCAGTTTAGGGGGAATGATGGACGATAATCGGCCTCTGTTGAGTGTTGATAATAGTTGTTCCAGCAGATAATTGCCTGCCACAAAGAGAATAATGAGAATGAAAAGGAATAGAGCCATAGATTGGAAATGAAGCACAAAGATAGGCATTAATTCAGGGCGAAAAAAACGAGCAAATGGGTGCTGTTTGTTCTGGCTCGGATCACAACCCTGAGAGGAATCGGCCTCTTTTTTTTAAGGTTTTTCAACGTTCGCAAAGAGAGGCAAATTGTTTTGGATGATAACTATGCTATTCCTGTGTCAAATGCCTAAAAGTCATGCACAAATATCACACTATTGTGCAATTTGATTAGGCGTTTTTTAAGAAAAAATAAACGTCAAAAATACATGTTACCACTGCTTTTTTGGCTAACTTTGTAGCAAAACAAACATCACTTACTTATATGTCACGCGAAATAAAATTCAGTTTAGTGTATCGCGACATGTGGCAAGCTTCAGGAAAGTATGTGCCACGTGTTGACCAACTTACAAAAATTGCGCCGGTTATTATCGATATGGGTTGTTTTGCCCGTGTAGAGACCAACGGAGGTGCTTTCGAGCAGGTAAATTTGCTCTTCGGTGAAAACCCCAACAAAGCCGTTCGTGAATGGACAAAGCCCTTCAACGATGTCGGCATCCAGACACACATGCTGGAACGTGGTCTTAACGGCCTCCGTATGTTCCCTGTGCCTGCTGATGTACGCCAGCTTTTCTTCAAAGTGAAGCATGCTCAGGGCACCAACATCTCCCGTTCGTTCTGCGGTTTGAACGATACCCGTAACCTCGAATTGTCGGTAAAATATGCCAAAGAAGCCGGTATGATTTCGCAGGTTGCCTGCTGTATCACCAACTCACCGATACATACTGTAGATTACTACTTGGCAATGGTAGACAAAGTAGTTGAGTTCGGTTGCGACGAAATCTGTCTGAAAGATATGGCTGGTATCGGTCGTCCTGCTTTTCTGGGCGAACTGACAGCTGCTATCAAAAAACGTCATCCGCATATCAAAATTCAGTATCACGGTCACACAGGCCCTGGTTTTTCGGTGGCTTCTATGCTTGAAGTAGCTCGTGCTGGTGCCGATTATCTTGACGTGGCAATGGAACCACTCTCATGGGGTATGGTTCACCCGGACGTGATTACCATTCAAGCTATGTTGAAAAATGCAGGGTTTTCAGTGCCCGACATCAATATGGAAGCTTACATGGAAGCCCGTTCGCTAACCCAATCGTTCATCGACGATTTCCTTGGTTACTTTATAGATCCGGGTAACAAACACATGACCTCATTGCTGGTAGGTTGCGGCTTGCCCGGTGGTATGATGGGATCGATGATGTCCGACCTGAAAGCAATGCACGGTGCTATCAACATGGCGCTGCGTGCACAGAAAAAACGCGAAGTATCGCTTAACGAACTGGTAGTTCTTTTGTTCCAGGAAGTTGAATATATTTGGCCTCGTTTGGGTTATCCTCCTTTGGTAACTCCGTTCAGCCAATATGTGAAGAACATTGCCTTGATGAACGTAATGCACATCCTAAAAGGAGAAGCTCGATGGACGACCATAGATAAAAATGCATGGGATATGATTCTGGGCAAATGCGGTAATCTTCCCGGCGAACTGGCTCCTGAAATCAAAGAACTCGTTAAGAAAAACGGCTTTGAATTCTATCATGGGAACCCGCAGGATGCATTCCCCAATGAACTGGACAAATACCGCGCTCAAATGAAAGAAAAAGGATGGGATGTAGGACAAGACGAAGAAGAACTCTTCGAATTTGCAATGCACGAACGTCAATATCTTGATTATAAAAACGGTAGTGCCAAGAAACGTTTCGAAGCCGAACTGGAAGCTGAAAAAGCGAAAGCCGGTGCACCGATCATCATTACACGACCGGTGGTTGAAGTTCCGAAAATCGACATTACAACTGTTCAGGAACAGAATCCGAATGCAAAAGCCATTCAGGCCCCTGCCAAAGGACAGATGTTGTGGGAATATGATGTGATTGACACATCGAAGGCACCTAATATCGGCGATGCAGTGAAAGAAGGAGATACTGTCGGTTATATTCAGACCATTTACGGTATCGAACCGGTGAAAACTGCTTTCGCAGGTAAGATTGTCGCTACCTATCCCAAACAGGGCGAAATTATCGAAAAAGGCGAAATTCTTGCTTTTGTTGACTAATTAATCAACAGCAATAAACTCAGGCTCCATAAGTTGTCATCAGCTTATGGAGCTTTTTTTGATATTCCGGAGAATGAAGAGGCAACCATCCCACGAAGAGAGGTTGCCTCTGTTGTTTTGCGTCTCAGTGCAACGCTACATACAATCTTTATTTGCCCGGTCTTTGGTTAGTCCCCATCAGCAGAAGCTTCCACTTTGGCCGAGATCTTTTCAATGGCCTCATTTAGTTTTTCTTGTGGAAGTATGGTGTTGAAATCGCCCCAGAAGGCGTTGTCGTACGTGTATTGAGTTTCGGCAAAAATCTTGCTTAACGGTACCCTTTCTGTTTTCGGGAAGGGTTTGACCTCCAGAGTATCAATCTTGCAGGTGGCCGATTCGAAGAAGATATGTGTCGGGCTGTAGAATAGTTGTCGTTTTTGTTTCATCTTAAAAAACAGATCGCCCCGAAGATGACTGATGTAATATTTGCCGTTCCACAGTTTGTAGGCAACCGAATAATAAATCTGCTGGGGCTTAATTTGCACATCACGACCTCGTTTGATGATGAAAAGGGAGGTTGCTTTATCGATATGGCGCGGATCGATCTCAAATTCGGCTCGTAACAATGCTGCATTGCTTGCATCGATGTAGAGTCGACCCCGATACATCGGTTCCGTCACTTCGGCTTTCGGTTCGAATGTCACGACATGAGCCAGATGCGAGTCATATTCTACCATATCTATTTTGGTGTAATTGAATGGCGTATTGTCGTTAATGTCCATAAAATCAGGCACATTTTTGATTAAGTCGATGAGTAACGATGCCTCCGGTCCGGCTTTCATTTTCAATATTACCGTATCTTTGTTGACTTCGTTCGTAATTTTACGCATCTTCAAAAGCTTTATCTGTCCTTCGGAGTTCGATTCGTACGATGGTTTGAACACTTTGAAAACGGCTTCCGAAAGATAGAGCAGATCCTTCCTTTTTTCAATTCCTTCGCGATAAAATGAGGTTAGATACGACGGTTCCGACGGATAGTTTTTCGAACGGGATTCCACTGCTTCCTGTACGATTTTTCGTGGATTTACCATCCGGACAATTACTTCCTGAAGGGGTACAATTCGCTGATTCATGTAGATGGTTCGCGAATTTTCTGCAAAAAAAGCTACCGGTATTTGCCTGGCTTCGTATCCGAGATGAGATATATGCAACGTAGCGTCTTTATACTTGAGCGGTATTTTTAATGTGAAACGTCCGTCCGCGTTGGCAATAGTTCCGATACTGGTTCCGTCGATTCCAAGGGTGCAGTCGGAGATAGGTTGATTATTTATCTTATCGGTCACCGTTCCGCTAATGTTGATTATAGTTATCGAGTCCGGTCTGAGTTGTACGGGAACGGTTGGAGGAGAAGCAGAGTTTACTCGTTTTTTGTCGATCAGAATATAACGATCGACTACGGATAGGGTATAATTGGTATTGCCAAGTATCCGGTAGATGGCGTCACGAAGAGTGTACGTCCCGGCTGGAAGTTTTACTTTCCGCTCGTTATCAGCTACTTTACTGTCATAAATGAAGCTATATCCGGAGAGTTCTCCGATGGTATTGAGTAGCTCGTAGACGGTACTTTTTTGTCTCGGCAAAGACAATAAACGCTGTAGTGGCTCGTGAGTCTGAGCTACCAACAGCGTTATGGTGATGAATAAAATATGAAGAAACAGAAGTCGTTTTTTCATACCTGGCAGAATTAAGGTCGTATGTTATTTAAGGTTGCGAGATGAAAATAGAATCCCGCGTCACTTCTCTTTTCAGATGGAGAGCCAGACTGATGATATTTGTCATACTCTCTACATCATTGTTATAAAACATGACGTTAAGTTTGTGATTTTTAATCGTTTCTCCTTTCAGAGAAACTTTGCGTTGCGAATACAGGTTGATAACCTGAACTATCTTATCGAGAGGTTCGTCTTTGAATTTCATTTTTCGGGTGAAACTGATAAGCAGATTATTGTCGATACGATGGGTTTTTTGCCAATGATTATCGACGATTGTGGCCTGTTCGCCTGCAACAACATAAGCATATTCTCCGTTCGATTTTTTGGTGACTTTTACTTTGCCTCTAAGGACGGCCAGCTCAAAGTTCCCTTTTGTGTCGCTTTTTACGTTGAAAGCAGTACCCAATACTTCGACGATAATTTTTTTTGTCTCGATGCGAAATGGCTTTGCGGAGTTTTTCGCAATATCGAAGAGGGCATTTCCCTGCATCACAACCTCACGCGAATCATTTGCAAAGCGAGCCGGATAGAAGAGCGAACTGCTTCCGGCAAGATAAACCGTAGAGCCGTCTTCGAGCGTTTTGACCAGCGTGTTGTTTATATCCATATTACGCATTGAGAGCAGAGGTGCTTTATGTTGCTCGGGGATGAAAAACTTGATAACTGCTGTGGTAAGGCAGAGAGCCAATACGGCAGCTATCGCCCACTTGAACGTCTGCGATTTGAATATGCTGTGACCCTTTCTCGAATCCGCTATCAGATTTTCTTCTTGCAACCGTGCTTGTAGTTTGTCCCACGCCTTATCGGTATCAATCTGATGAATGTAGTTGTGATAATTATTGCTCATTGTCAGAAGTTTATGCGGAAGTTTGAGTGTTTGTAAAATGCTTTAGTTCTTTGCGCAACAGAGCTAGAGCTTTGGTCATTTCGGCTTCAACCGTTTTTACCGATACCGACAGTTCTTGTGCTATTTCGCTGTATTTCTTTCCGTCGAATCGGCTCATGCAGAATATCTTGCACTGTCTCTCGGGCATCCGTTTCAATGATATCGATAGCTGAGCTTCAAGTTCCTTGTATTCCAGTTCATCGATCGGGGTAGAGGTTTCGTTTTCTATGAATCCATTTATTGCCTTTTCCTTGTAATTTTCCTCTACCTGTACATGTCTCAGGTAATGAAAGGCTCGGTTGCGGGCAGCCTGATAGAGATACGATTTCAGCGATAAACGAATTTTCAGTTGCTCCCGCTCTTTCCATAAGAGGAAAAAGAGATCCTGAACAATTTCTTCGGCAACCGGCAGGTCGTTGAGATATGAATTGGCATACCGGCACAACGGTGCATAATGGTTGCGGAAGAGCTTTTCAAAGGCTTTCAGATCGTTATTCCGTATCTTCGAAAGAAGCAACAGTTCGTCCAGCATAGTATCGGTTCGGTTTAATAAGAAGTATCTAATTGAACGAAAGAATATTCAAAGATACATGATAATCTTGCGATTGCCATATCGGAAGATGAAAAAGTACTTCGAACACAGTATGCAGTACACAGGTGAAAATCTGCGTGCTGCATACTTGTGTACCGAAGATTTGGTTATTTCTGTTTTCTCAGTTTGTTTACGGCTGCATCCAACGATTCGGTCGGGGCGATGATGTTGTAGTTTTCCCAGTATGTGTTATCGTAAAAAGCCGGGATTTTATCTGTAAATGCCTGATCGGATTTGAAAGATTCTTTATATGAAATAGCTTCGCCGAGCTGTAGACTTCGGTCGGTCGCTACCATTTCCGAAACCAGATCGTATTTGCTTGAGAACAGGCGACGTTTCCAGTCACATTTGAATTTAGCTTCACTACGAACGTAGTTCAGATAGTAAATGCCATTTTGTCTTTTGTAGGTAATCAAAAATGAGAATTCCGACGGTTTGAATCGCAAGCCTATCGGTTTTTTTACCAACATCATATTGGTGGCTTTATCGATATCCTGCATATCGAGACTGAACTCAACCCGGGTGAAGGCAAGCGTTTCCTGATCGATGAAATATTTACCGTTGTAAAGTGCGATCGGTAAGGAGACATTCGGTTTAAAACTGATGACGTATTGCATCCGGTTGTCGATGCTGACAGGATCTTCCATGGTGTAGTTGTAGCACGGTAAGATTTCTTTGTCCAACAGCACATCCGGGTTTTTTACAACATCGAGCATTACGGCCAGTGTAGGGCCACCCATCAACTTAACGGCCAGTGTATCGGAGGCTTTCTGGCTCAGCAATTCTCTTCCTTTGAAAATACGTACCCGGTCTTTGATCGTCGAGTGGTCGTAAGAACTTTTGTACAAATTGACAACCGCCTCGGAAATCTGGATATAACGTTTCCCTTTTTGTGCAGTTTCACGATAAAATCCGGTAAAGAGATCGGCATTTTTACTGTAATTTGAAGAAATTCTATCCATAGCCTGTTCAATGAGTTGTTTGGGCAATTCGGGTCGGACGATGATTTCTCGCAGCATGCGCAGATTTGGGATCAGGGCGACGACTGTTTCGGTGCTGGTTCCATCTACGGCAATTCGGGCATTCTTATATGCCAGATGAGAAAACTCGATCTCTTTTGCCTTGAGTGAAGATTTGATTTTTAAGACAAACTCGCCATCGGCATTGGTGATGGTACCGATATTGGTACCTGGCACGGATACATTCACATAGCCCAGCGTCTTTTTGGTTTGAGCATCTTTTACAACGCCGCTTACGGTGTAAAAATTTTCTCCCACTTGAGCCGATAGTGGAGAAATACTAGCCAATAGCATGACTGTAAGCATACAGCCGAACCATTTTGCGATAGTTGTTTTCATACGATTGAAATTAAGAGGTTGAACACTATATTTTTATTTGTATCAGGCTATATTCCGGTAGCCGTTTTCTTTGCATTACAACACTAAGACCCTTCAGGAAAAATATACCCTAAGATTTTTTCGGGAAATTTCGGAAATAACCGCAATGTCACGAGTCACAAAAAACAGTTACCTTTGCCATCAATTAAACTTCAAACAAACACATGAACGCCTATCTTTACGTATTCGATACACTTTCCGATTGGGAAATCGGGTATATTACAGCCGAACTTAATACCGGAAGATTTTTTAAACAATCGACAAATCCTTTGCGTGTTATCACAATTGCCAATAAAAAAGATACGGTGAAGACAATGGGAGGTATTCGCATCTTGCCCGATCAGACGGTGGCGGAAACGGTATTTACCGATAACGATCTGCTTCTACTTCCCGGCGGCGAAACATGGCTGGAAGATATTCACTTGCCGATACTCTCTGTGGTAACCGAGTATTTGCCGAAAGGGTTGATAGTCGGAGCCATTTGTGGCGCTACCATGGCACTGGCAAAGACTGGAATTCTTGATACGCGGAAACATACCAGCAACGACCTGAATTTTCTGCAACAAGTTTGCCCCGACTATATAGGTTCCGAACTCTATGTCAATGAACCGGCTGTGACCGATGGCAATCTTATTACGGCTCCAGGTACGGCTCCGCTTGAGTTTGCACAGCATATTCTCAAACGTCTCGATGTGTTTAAACCGGAGTCTTTGGATGCCTGGTGTGCTTTGCATAAGTTCAAAGATTCAAGTTATTTTTATGCCTTGTTAGCCTCTCTTCAATAGGCAACAATCTATTTTAATTTTCTCAAAAACAGAGTCGGATGTCATTAAAATATGCAGTAATCGGCAGCGGAGCCCTTGGCGGATTCTATGGCGGAAAGCTGGCACATGCCGGCAAGGATGTTCGTTTTTTGTTTCACAACGATTATCAGTTTGTTGTTGACAACGGATTGAAGGTCGATTCGGTTACCGGTAATTTTCATCTTGCCAATGTTCGAGCTTACCGGTCGACAGCCGATATGCCGAAGGCCGACGTGGTATTAGTCTGTCTGAAAACAACCAATAATCACTTACTTAAAACGCTTCTTCCGTCGATACTTCATTCAGATTCGGTGATTGTACTGATACAAAACGGACTGGGAGTGGAGGCCGATGTCGCTCTCGATTTTCCGCAACAACCCATTGCCGGGGGATTAGCGTTTATCTGTTCCAATAAAATTGGTGACGGGCATATTGCACATCTCGATTACGGGAAACTGAATATTGGTGTTTTTCAGGGAGATATAAATTCTGTTTTGGAACAAATAAAAGCCGATTTTGCCGAAGCGGGAGTACCGACAGAAGTGTCGCCTGATCTGATGCAAGCCCGCTGGCAAAAACTGGTGTGGAATATTCCCTACAATGGCATGACTGTCGTACTAAACACGACAACCGACCGTTTGATGCGGGATGCTTCGACCCGGCAGCTTTCGTATGAACTGATGCTGGAAGTGGTAACGGGAGCCCGTGCTTGTGGCATAGAAGTTAAAGAGAGTTTTGCCGACAAAATGATGGAGCTGACCGACAGCATGACACCGTATGCCCCGAGTATGAAACTCGACTTTGACCATAAGCGGCCGATGGAGATCGAGTATATCTATACACGTCCTGTAAAAACAGCTCTTAAAGCCGGTTACAATATGAAAAAGGTAGCCATGCTTGAATTTCAGTTGCGCTTCATTCAATCGGGTTTGTCCGAACGGTAACATCTTGCTATATCGTTTCAAATTGCACAGAAATGGTAAATAATCCAAATATCGGAGTTCATTCGAACCGCTGCATCGCAACACTTTATCCCACCGCTAAAAAATAGTATCTTTGCAAGATAATTTTTGCCGTCAAAATCGTCGCATGCTTCGAAATAAAGTATTAATAATAAGCGTATTGCTTGGCTTTTTTCTATTGCTGTTTGTCTCAGTATCAGCAAAAATAACCCCTCCGCAAGACGGTAAAAAGCTTTCGGGAGATACGCTTCGCCGCGTGGCCACTGTCGATTCGGTATCGTTGAAACCGAAGAAAAAGAAACAGCAAATCAATGATATTATCAATTATCAGGCCGAAGATTCTATTGTTTTTTATGGTAACGGAACCGGTTACATGTATGGTAAAGGCAATGTGAAATACCAGAAAATGTCGCTTGAAGCCGACTACATTCGGATGAATATGGATAGCAGTCGGGTATATGCTTCGGCGGTGAAGGATTCTACAGGCACACTGGTTGGGAAACCGGTTTTTAAAGACGAAAGTAATGAGTTTACTTCCAACGAGCTAAACTACAATTTCAATTCCAAAAGAGGATTGATTCATCATACCGTGACTCAACAGGGAGAAGGCTTTGTTGTGAGTGAAACCTCTAAAATCACTCCCGACAAAATGATTAACATGATAGACGGGAAGTACACCACCTGCGACGATCACGAACATCCTCATTTTTACCTGCAAATGACCAAAGCCAAGGTGAAACCCAAGGGTTTCATTGTGGCAGGCCCAGCTTACCTTGTTATAGAAGATGTTCCTTTGCCGATAGCCATTCCGTTCGGCTATTTTCCGTTTAACGACAAATATTCGTCTGGAGTAATTATGCCGGCCTATGGCGATGATTTTACCCGGGGATTCAATTTGCATAACGGAGGATATTATTTTGCCCTGAGTGATTATGTCGATTTGGCTCTTACCGGAGATATTTATACCAAAGGAACCTGGGCTATTAATGGTACCAGCTCGTATGTGAAACGGTATAAATATCGAGGAAATTTCAATTTCAGCTACCGCAACGATGTAACAAGTGAAAAGGATATGCCGGATTATGCTAAAACAAATAGTATGAGCCTTCAGTGGACGCATAGTCAGGATAGCAAGGCGTCTCCATATTCTAAGTTATCATCCAGCGTCAATTTTTCAACTACCAGCTATAATCGAAGCAATATCGATAATGTATACAATACGACCCTGATGTCGCAAAACACGAAAACATCCTCCATTAACTATACAAAAAGCTTTCCTGAAAACTCCTGGACGATTACGGGGAATGCCAACGTCACGCAGGTAACATCGGATACGACCATTAGTTTGACATTGCCATCTCTTAGTATTGCGTCAGGGACGCTTTATCCATTTAAACGTAAAGTATCTGTTGGAAATCAGAAATGGTATGAAAAAATTACGCTTACTTATGCCGGAATAATGTCTAATAGTATTGAGACGAAAGAATACAGTCTGAAGAACTCTTCTTTATCAAGAGATTGGAAAAACGGGGCACAACATACGCTGTCGACCAACGCATCATTCAGTTTATTCAATTATATTACTATTACTCCGGCCATTAATTACACGGAGCGGTGGTACCTTAAAAAAATCAATAAGCGTTGGGATACGGCAAAAGATACGGTTTTAAATGATACTGTATCAGGTTTTTTCCGTTCTTACAACTTTAGTACAAGTGTGTCGGCACAAACAACATTGTATGGATTTTATATTCCCTGGCGTAAACTGTTCGGCGATAAGATAGACCGTATTCGACATGTGTTTACTCCATCTATTAGTTTTAGTTTCAATCCCGATTTCAGCGATGCGATATGGGGGTCGTACTCTACTTATAGTAAATACGTGGCAGCAACTACAGCGCATGAAGCGTACGTCGAAAATGTCAAGTATTCTCCTTTTGAGGGGTCTCTTTACGGTTATCCGGGTGCCGGCAAGTCGGGTGCTATCGGATATTCGTTTACCAACAACATTGAGATGAAGGTGAAACAAAAATCGGACACAACCGACCTCCCAGTCTATAAGGTGGTAAGTCTTATCGATAATTTCTCCGTAAGTGGTTCGTATAACTTAGCGGCCGATTCACTTCAATGGTCAAATATTACGGCCAACTTGCGTATCAAAATGCCTTTTTCAACTAATTCAACTCTGAACATTGGAGGGACATTTGATCCCTATATGTACGGATTGAACTCGAGTGGATCGCCGGTTCACATTAACCAGCTCCGGTGGAATCACGGGAAACTGCCCCGTTTTATGGGAACCAGTTTTTCTCAGAGTTTTACGATCAATAACGAGACTTTTAAGAAGAAGACAGCTAAAGAAAAAGAGAAAGAGAAAGAGAAGGAAAAACGATTAGCGCCCCTTACAGGCTCCGATTTGTTGAATCCCGAATTGGTGGCCAAGCACAAACAGGATTCTATTGCCGAACAAAAGAAGAACGAAAAAAATGAAATAGATGCTGACGGTTATGTGAAGCCGACATTCAAATGGAGCATATCGGCCAACTACGGAGTACAGTACGGGCAATCCTCTTTCAATTATACAAAAATGGATTATAACATGGCATTGACTCACAGCTTGAGTTTCAACGGCACGCTATCGCCTACTCCCAAGTGGAATTGTAACTGGTCGGCTACCTACAGTTTTTCTGATAAGAAACTTACTCAGGTAAATCTGGGGATTACCCGCGACATGCACTGTTGGTCGATGAGCGCTCAGATAGTGCCGGTGGGTTATTATACCTCGTACTCGTTTAAAATAGCCGTTAAGTCGTCGTTGCTGCAAGATCTGAAATACGAAAAGCGGAGCAGTTCAGGCGAGAATGTCACGTGGGAATAAATCATTATGAAAAGACAGAACGCACAAACTCTGGGGGATGCCATCCGTGTTTTCCTGGCGGAAAAGAAAAGCTTTAACCATAAGCTGATGGAAAATCGGGTGGTCAATTCATGGAACGAAATTATGGGTTCGACGGTAGCTTCGTACACTTCAAACGTGGAGATCCGGCGTCAAAAGCTTTATGTAACGCTTACTTCGTCGGTGCTACGGCACAGCCTCTCGTTGTCGAAAGACGAAATAATAAGTAAAATCAACCGGGTAATGGGTGATGAGGTGGTGGCAGACGTAGTGTTTCGGTGAAAACCTCTCCTGACCCTTCCAAGGAAGGGAGATTAAACCTGAAATTTTGAACTTTTGGAATCCTTAAATTTGTCATGCAGGAATTTCTTCAACATAAAATATTTCGGCTTATTTCGGAAGCAGCCGACGAAATGCAGTGCGAGTGCTACGTGATAGGCGGTTATGTGCGCGATCTTTTTCTCAAACGTCATTCGAAAGATATCGACGTGGTGGTGGTAGGAAGTGGGATTGCACTGGCCGAGGCTGTTGCAAAGAAGTGGGGTAAAAGCACCCATCTGAGTGTGTTCAAAACCTTCGGTACGGCGCAACTGAAAAAAGGAAACGTAGAGGTGGAATTTGTAGGCGCCCGTCGCGAATCGTATAGTCATGATTCGCGTAAGCCGGTAGTGGCGCCCGGAACGCTTGAGGACGATCAGCGTCGTCGCGATTTTACGGTTAATGCATTGGCTATTTCTCTTAATAAAGATACGCTGGGTAAGTTGCTCGATCCGTTTAACGGACGGGAGGATATGGAGCAGAAAATACTGCGTACACCGCTTGATCCCGATATCACCTTTAGCGACGATCCGTTACGCATGATGCGTGCCATTCGTTTTGCCGCACAATTACAGTTCAGCGTCCATCCCGTTACGTTCGATGCCATTATTCGCAATCGCGAACGCATTAAAATAATCTCGGCCGAGCGTATTGCCGACGAGTTGAACAAGATGATGATGGCCAAGCATCCGTCCGAAGGCTTCTTTCTGCTCGATAAATCGGGATTGTTGGAACTTATTTTCCCTGAACTGACTGCACTTAAGGGAGTTGAAACTCGGGCAGGAAAAGGGCATAAAGACAATTTTATCCATACGCTGGCAGTGCTCGACAAGTTGGCGTCCCATTCGGACAACCTCTGGTTGCGGTGGGCAGCCGTGTTGCACGACATTGCCAAACCGGTGACCAAACGGTGGGACGATCAGATCGGCTGGACTTTCCATAACCACAATTTTATCGGAGAAAAGATGATTCCTTCCATTTTCAAACGGATGAAACTGCCGATGAACGAGAAGATGCGCTTTGTCCAGAAAATGGTATCGCTCCACATGCGCCCCATCGTGCTGAGCGAGGAGGGAGTCAGCGATTCGGCCATCCGTCGGTTGCTGTTTGATGCCGGCGACGACATCGACCTGCTGATGCAGCTTTGCGAAGCAGATATTACCTCCAAAAACCAGGTAAAAGTACGCACTCATCTCGAAAACTTCGCATTGGTACGCCAGAAACTGGTAGACATCGAAACCAAAGATCGCATCCGCAACTGGCAACCTCCTATCGATGGTGTGGAGATAATGAAAATATTCAACCTGCCGCAGTGCCGTGAAGTGGGACTGTTAAAAAGTGCCATCAAAGATGCCATTCTTGATGGTGAAATCCCCAACGAGTACGATGCCGCCTACCGTTTTCTGATGGCAAAAGCCATAGAACTGGGTATTGTGAAGCCGTCGTAGACCAGAGTAGCGGAAGAGTTCAAAAATCAAGGGGAGTTGCGGGTCACTCTTGTTTGATTGCTTTTTCCAGATCGTCTATATTATCCGGCATTGCTACAATTTTATTGGTTTTAGCATCGACCAGTATCATGACCGGAGTTGCCAAAATAAAGTAGGCATTTGCTTCCGCACTGTTAATGCCGCCAGCCGCTCTACTATGCTTCCAACCAATAAGTTTTGGTTTGGCTTCTTCCCATACTTTAATCTCAGTTTCGGTATAGTCTACACTGATTGCAAAGACCTCTATTTGGCGTTTTCCTCCAATTTGTAGATACCAAGGGTAAAGTTTTTGAACCATCTCTTTGCAGTGTTGGCAATCAGCCGACCAGAACAAAATCAGTTTGAAGCGAGAGCTGGTTTTGTAGTTGAGAAATGATACCGGTTTTCCTGCAGCATCCGTTGTCGTAAAGTCGGGAGCAACTACACCCGGACGAATCGTTTCAATGCCTTGTAAGCGTCTCTCTATTTCCAACCGTTTGTTAGTCAGGCAGCGAGGATCTTCCAGATAGGGCTGTAACATTTGCATTCCCTTTGTAATGTTGAAACTCTCGTATCCTTTGAAGAAGTAGTCGACCATCCAACCGTAGACCAACGGGTGACCTGATTTGACTTTTTCGATAGCCGTTTTCCCGGCAAGCGTAAAGAGCGAATCGCGTAGAGCAACGGTGGTAGCCCGAGCTCCGTAAAGATTGACGTAATTATTCATCCAGTCTCTCAAATCTGTTGTCTTCGCCAGCAACGGATCCTGAAAATTGACCATGTCGAAGTAGTGGTCGATCATGTTGTCCATTCGCTGTTTTTCGGTTCCTCCCAGTTCTAATTGAGGTACGTACTGAAATTGAAATGTCCGGCTAACAAATGCATCGTCGTTTGTTTTAATCTGAGAGGTCAGCCATTGATTATATTCGTTGCGACGGGATTCGTATTCTGCGTATCCGGTTTGGTAGAACTTCGATTTAGGTTGATCGTAATTCATCAAGAAGTTCTGAAGTAGATTCAATTGGCTCCTTCTTTGTCCGTTTTCTTTTGCAAACTCAGCGAAAAGAGCATTTTCCCGTTCTCCTGTTTGAAAATAGGTGCTATCCGGTTTGCCGATTGCTTTCGGATTGACCCATAATTCCAAATTCTGATTGTTTGCGAAGAAATACTTTTCAGCAGGGTATGGTGTACTAGTCTCTTTATCCCGATAATCGAAACGCAGAACAAATTGACCCGGCAAATAATCTTTTGGCACGATAAGGGTTGTCGATGTTCCGTTTTTCACATTTTCTGTCGTTTCTACAACGGGTTTATAGGCCTTGCTTCCTACAAGCGGGAGAATACTGATTTTCGTATCGAAAACACTATTGACATGAATTTTGATATTTATGTCCTGAGCATTACTTGCAAACTGTCCAGCAAGTAAAAAAATAAATAGAATAACCCTGTTTTTATTAAGCATATATTAATCTTTTATACATCTAACGGAATAGCCGTAGGTTTGCAAGTCATCAGTGATGGCAGATGATGATGTATTTATACGTAAAATATCACTGTAAGCACTGTTTCTAGAATATGTAGCACTCCAATAATCGCCAACACTACCTCTTGATGAGAGAGCTCCTGTTGTATAGACTAAATAACCAGCCATATGTAACTTTAAGACTGAATTATAGGCATCGGTAGCATTTTGCCAGTATTGAGGTGCATCATCTGCTTTATACCATTCTGTATAGGTTGGTAGTCTCCATCCTGATCCGAGCAACAAGGTACAGGGATCATTTGAAGGTAACCAACTGGATGTCCCGGAATAAGCAGTATTCCATGCTGTTGCTGGAATTCTTGAAGTTCCATAGATATATCCTTGAGAGCGGTTGAATTGCCAGTACCAACCTGCAGAAGCCTGAGTATCGTCGCTTGCGGATGTGGCTTGCTGATCGGCACCCAGGTTTTGGGTTAACCAACATTTGGCAGTACCTGAAATATTGCTGCTAATAGAATGGTAAGTAACCGTTTTGGATTCAGGTGCACCACTGGTACCGGCAGTATGCGTAATACTGAAGGTTGTCGGACAAATCTTAAAGCTAGTGACAGTTGGACTATAAGAGGTGCCTTTGCTGTTGATAGCATAGGCTCTTACATAATAGGTATTTCCAACCGATAAGCCTGTGATGATGGCAGTAAAGCTGCCTGTTCCGCTACCATTCGTTATTTTATTATCTGAGGTGGTAGGCGTTCCTGTCGTATTCCAAACTAATCCGCGTTCGGTTACCGTATCTCCTCCGTCCAGCGCTACGGTAGCGCTACCAGCTGCAGTCGTACTTGTCATACCAGAAGTAGGAATACTAACGTTACTTACTGTAGGGGTAGATATGCTCACAGCATTACGAATACACCTAACTGAGTAGGCATAGTTTTGTAGGTCGTCGGTCATGATAGACGATGATGCATTTATACGTAAAATATCACTGTACGCACTATTTCTAGAATATGTAGCACTCCAATAATCACCAATGCTACCTCTTGAAGAGAGCGCTCCTGTTGTATTTGATAGATAACCAGCCATATGTAATTTTAAGACTGAGTTATAAGCATCGGTAGCATTTTGCCAGTATTGAGGTGCATCATCTGCTTTATACCATTCGGTATAGGTTGGAAGTCTCCAACCCAATCCAAGCAATAGATTACAGGGATCGTTTGTAGATGACCAACTGGAAGTTCCGGAATAGGCTGTGTTCCATGCCGTATATGCATTTGAAGGAATAAGCGTTGTCCCGTCGTGTTTATAACCTTGTTTATTATTGAATTGCCAGTACCATCCAGCAGAGGTTTCTGTTGCATCGCTCACAGAAGTTGGTTGTTGATCGGCTCCCAGATTCTGGGTTAACCAACAAACAGCTACACCTGAAATACTGGTGCTGATAGAGTGGTAGGTGACCAATTTGCTGACAGGTGCTCCATTCAGTCCTGCCGTGTGAATTACATTGAATTCTGTCGGGCATATCTTAAAGCTAGTCACCGATGGGCTATAAGCCGTTCCTTTACTATTGGTGGCGTACGCACGTACATAGTAGGTGTAATTCTGACTTAATCCGGTAAGTGTACTGGTAAATATACCCAGTCCATCTCCTGTTGGAATCGTGTTATCCGATATGGTTGGAGTGGCATTAGATGTGCTCCAACATAATCCTCTCTCAGTTACGGTGGCACCTCCATTGGATGCAACAGTAGCTGTTCCGGCAGCAGTAGTGGATGTCATAGTTGAAGTTGGAATGGTCACATCGCTGACACTTGGTATGGATATAGTAACGGCATCGCGGATACATCTAACAGAGTAGGCGTA
>Ga0316604_10000119_pt1 | contig 126197 bp, 106 predicted proteins | sample OWC_soil_day20_C_FD_207650 | JGI IMG/M metagenome (GOLD analysis project Ga0316604, IMG submission 207650) | Wetland soil microbial communities from Old Woman Creek delta, Ohio, United States - OWC_soil_day20_CT | ecosystem: Environmental > Terrestrial > Soil > Wetlands | place: USA: Ohio... | reverse complement strand
TAACTGCCCTTCAGCATCCGCGAAACCATCGAGCAGGTCGTCTCGGTCTTTTCGCCGACCGCCCGCAAAAGACACCTCGATCTGTGGTTCGACATCGAACCTTCACTGCCGGACTATATTGTTGGCGACAGGTATCGTTTAGGCCAGGTCATTACCAATCTGCTGAACAATGCCCTGAAATTCACCGAATCCGGCAGCGTGCGCATTTCCTGCCGTTCGCAACAGGGCAAGAATGGCCAGAACCGTCTGCTGATCGAAATCACGGACACCGGCATTGGCATCATCGCCCAGGCACTCGCCGACATCTTCTCTCCGTTCCGCCAGGCCGATAACAGCATGAGCCGGCGTTTCGGCGGCAGCGGCCTCGGCCTCGCCATCGTGCACGACCTGGTCGCCCTGATGGAGGGTGAAATTACCGCGAAAAGCATCCCCGGAAAGGGCTCGACGTTCAGTATCGACTTGCCGCTCGAATGCGCTCACAGTTTTGGCCGCAATTTGCCGGACTGGATGCCAAAATTGCGTGGCCGCCAGGTGCTGGTCATCTCTGCCAATGAAGCACGCAGCAATCACTGGCAAGCCATGTTGCGCTGGGCTGGTATCGACACCCTCTCGGCGCCATGCTGGAACGAGGCTCAGACCATACTGGAATCATCCAAGCCCGACGCAATCATCGTCGAAGATAGCCCAAGCTTCCGCAGCAGAATTGAACAATCGGACTCCGCCCCCCCCTTCCCGGTCCTGTTTGTCTTTAATCTGGAAACGCCGAGCGAGCAGACAGTAGAGCTACCCGAATGGATCACGGGCCAACTGCACACACCGTTTGGTGACCTCACCCTGTGGACTGAACTGGCCAAACTCTGGGGCTTGGTCACTGAAACCTTGAAGGAACCCGAAGCATCCGGCAACCTGCATTTCAACGCTCATGTCCTGATGGTGGAAGACAATGACACCAACCGCCTGATCCTTGAACAGATCCTGAGCACGCTGGGCTGCACGGTACGGCATGCCAACAACGGCCAGGCCGCCTTGGCAGCCCTCGAAGTCGAGCCATTCGACCTCGTGCTGATGGATGTCCAGATGCCGATCATGGACGGCCTGACGGCGACACGCCGGATACGGGAAGCGGAAAAGGAGCGTCACCAGCCTCGCCAGCTGATTATTGCGCTGACCGCCAACGCGCTGGCCGGCGACCGTGAGATGTGTCTGCAAGCCGGCATGGACGATTATGTGACCAAGCCAGTCACCATTGGGGGGCTCAGCAAGGCATTCCAGCGCTGGCTGCCATCCACCCCCGCCAAACCTCAGGCACTTGCCGCCCCTTCAGACAAACGAGACAATGCCGCGACCATGACCGTCATCGATCTGAGCGACCTGCGAGCCAGCCTGGGCGAGCAAGCCCACCAGATCATCCCGGCGGTCATCAAGTCTTACCTGAGCGAAGGTGAAAGACACGTTGAGGTGCTGAAGGCCGCTGACCGGGAATTCAATCTCGAACATGTCACTCGGATCGTGCACAACCTGAAGAGTTCGAGCGCCGCGCTGGGCATCAAGCAATTTTCTGAACTGTGCAAGGAAGCAGAAAAACTGCTGCGGGGCAGCCAGATCGAAACAGGCAAGGCATTGCTGCCCCGTATCGTCAAGGCCTTTGAAGAAGTCCGTCTGACAGCTGAAACCACGCTCGCCGAAATGGCCAGGGACAAATCATGAGCAGGACCGACAAGCCCAAGCTCCTGATTGTCGACGACGAGCCGGTGATGCGCACCATCACCGAATCGGTGTTGGCCCTGCATGAATTTGACGTAACCACCGTTGCCTCGGCCGAGGAAGCCATTTCGCAGATCACCCAAGGCCATATCCCCGATTTGCTGCTGCTCGATGTGCTGATGCCGGGCATCAACGGTTTCGAGGCCTGCCGGATTCTGCGCCGCCTTGAGCGCCTTGAGCACCTGCCGATCATCATGCTGACTGCACTGGACGATCAGGCATCGATCGACGAAGCCTACCGCTGCGGCGCAACCGACTTCATTACCAAGCCACTCAATATCCCGCTGCTGCCGCACCGGGTACGCTACCTGCTGCGCTCCTCGATTGCCTTCAAGGATCTGGTCGATAGCCAGCTCACCCTGATCCATACCCAGCAGATCGCCCATCTTGGCAACTGGACCATGGACCACGAGGGCAATATCAGCGCTGCCTCGCGGCAATACCTGGACATCATCGCCGCCGCACAATTGCCGGTTTCCGAAAAACGCCTGCTCGCCCGCGTCCATCGCGAGGATCGCAGCGCGCTGATGCGCTGCTGGGCAGAATTGCGTGCCGGCCGTCCATACCAGATCGACTATCGGCTACGCAGTCTGGCCAACGAAAATCTCTGGCACCACGTTCACGAACGCGGCTTTCCCATATTTGACGAGAAAAATCACTATCAAGGTGCCAGCGGCTTCACCCAAGACATCTCGGAGCGGGTCTCTCAAGAAGAAAAAATCCGCCAGCTGGCCTGGCACGATCCAGTCACCGGCCTGAACAACCGCGATCGCTTGATCGAACTGCTTGAGCGCGATCTCCAAGCCGACGACAACAAGACCGGCGTGATCATTCTCTACATTCATCTGAGCAACCTACGCGACGTCGCGACCGTCCTCGGACAAGAGACCTCCGATGCCGCCATTCGTACCCTTGCCAGCCGCATCAAGGGCTTGCTGAAGGCGCCGCCGCAATGCAACTGCCCGGCTGGCCGAGAGTGCATGCAGGATGCGAAGCTTGCCCGTTATGACGAGCAATCCTTCGTGCTGGCGCTGCCTGGTGCGCTGGACCGGGAAGAGATCTACTGCTACGCCAATGCGGTGCACGAAACCCTCAGCCAGCCGATGTTGCTGCTCGGCGACGAAGTACTGATTACGCCCTTCATCGGGATTGCCTATTATCCGGAAGATGCCTCGGACACGGCTGAGCTGTTCCGGCGCGCCATGCTGGTCGCCCTGCGTGCCGCCAGCAACAATGGCACCGCAGTCAGCTTCTTCGACCAGAAACATGACCACGAAGCCGCCCAGCGACTCGTTCTGGAACGTGGCCTGCGTGCGGCGCTCGATCAGGGCGGCCAGCTACGCCCCTATTTCCAGCCGAAAATTTCCGCGGCCACCGGCGAAATCATCGGCGCCGAAGTCCTGCTGCGCTGGCAACACCCCGTGCTCGGCTTCATCACGCCAGACCGCTTCATCCCGCTGGCGGAAGAAGTCGGCCTCATTCACCCGATCAGCGAATGGCTGATCAGCCAAGTCTGCGAACTGATCGCCGACTGGCTGGGCATGCGGCAGAAAGTCGGCACGATCAGCATCAACCTGTCGGCCGAGAGTTTTTTCCAGCATTCGCTGATCCAGTTCATCGATGAAGTGCTCAACCGAACCGGCGTTCCAGCCAGCCAACTGATCATCGAACTGACCGAAAGCGTGCTGATGCAAAATGCAGATACCGCGCACCAGGTGATCAACGAACTACGCCAACGCGGGATCCGCATCTCACTCGACGATTTTGGTACCGGCTTCTCGTCGCTCGGCTACCTCAACCGCTTCAGCATCGACGAAATCAAGATCGACCGCTCCTTCGTCATCGACCTCGAGGAACAGGGCAAGAAACGGGCGCTGGTCCAGGCCATCATCACGCTGGGCACCGCGCTCGGCCTGAAGGTCGTCGCCGAGGGTGTCGAAACCCGACAGCAGGCCGACCTGTTGCGGGCGATGGGCTGCGACATCTTCCAGGGTTTCTTTTTTGCCCGGCCGATGCCGGCTGACGAATTCATCGCTTTCCAGTTGCCGGCCATTGAATCCGGAATAAACCCGGATCCGACTCCATGACACCACGCGCCACACGCCTCGGGAAGCCATTCGGCAGCGGGCTATTGCTCACCCTGCTGCTCGGTCTGGTCGCCCCCTGCTCGGCCGCCATCGATGCCATCGATCTGTCGCTGGAGGATCTGCTCAAGGTCAATATCGTCTCGGCCCCGAAATTTGCCGAAAATCCGGACCGGATTCCCTCCGTCGTCTCGATCCTGACCAACGAGGACATCCGCCTCTACGGCTGGCGAACACTCGGCGATGCCCTGCGCACGCTGCAGGGCTTCAACGTGACCGATGACCATACCTACGCCTATGCCGGCGTGCGTGGCATCTCGCAACCCGGCGATTACCGTCCTCGCATGCAGATCCTGATCGACGGCATGTCGGTCAACGAGAACATCTACGCCAGCGCCCCGGTCGATTCGGCATTCCCGCTCGATATCGGCCTGGTCGAACGCATCGAAGTCATTCGTGGCCCAAGCGCCTCGGTCTATGGCGGCGATGCGATGTTCGGTGTGATCAACGTGGTCACCCGCAGCGGGCAGAGCGTCGGCACCGAAGCCAGCCTGGGTCTGGGCAGTGGCGCCAATCGCCGGCTGCGCGCCAGTTGGGGCGGCCAGGTCGGCGGCAACGAGGTGCTGATTTCAGCCACCGGCTTCAATGTGAATGGCAATACGCTGGCCTTCAGCGACGTCAATGGCGACGGCAGTTCCCGCGACCTGCACCGCCTCGGCGGCGAAGACGGCGGACAACTATTCGTCAAGGTACGCGGCGATGACTGGCACTTCAGCTTCATCCATGCCAAGCGCGACCGCATTGTGCCGACTGCCAGCTACGATACGATTGCCGACGACCGCAGCCATGTCGAATCGGATCGTTACACGCTGCTCGACCTGAGCAAGCGCTGGAAACTGAACGCCACCAACGAGTTGCATCAGCGCCTCTATTTCGGTGACTACGGCTACGATGGAGCATTTCCCTACGACTACTCGGCCGATCTCGGCGATCCGCACGCCATGAACGTGGACAAGGCACGCGGTAGCTGGTGGGGCATCGAGAATCGTCTGGTCAACACCGGCTGGTCCGGCCATCGCCTGACCGTGGGCCTTGAATACAAAGGCAACTGGCGCCAGAATCAGAGCAATTTCGACCGCGGCTACGGTTGTATCAATGCCGACATGAGCATCAGCCCTACTCCCTGCCTGGACGATCACCAGCGCAGCCGGCAGATCACGCTGATGACCCAGGACGAGATCCAGCTGGGCACGGCCACCCTGCTGACCTTGGGCCTGAGCTACAACAATCTGGGCAGCCTGGGCTCGTTCTGGAGCCCGCGTCTGGGCGTCGTGCATGATGCCGGCCAGGCCGGGCTGTTCAAGGTGCTGTACGGCACCGCATTCCGCGCGCCGACGGTTTATGAGCGGGCCTACGCCACACCCTCCCTGGCCTACGGCAACCCCAGCCTGAGGCCGGAAAAGATGCGTTCGCTGGAGCTTTCATGGGAGAAACGCTTCAGCCAGTTTTCCCGGTTCACGGCCACGGCCTACCACCTCCACATCGACAAGATGGTGACCACCGACGAAGCTGGTGTCGCAGAAAACAGCGCGCATACCAATGCCAGTGGCCTGGAAATCGAATACGAGCAGCGCTGGAGCAACGGCAGTCGCCTGCGCACCGGCTATACGGTGCAGCATGCAGCCGAAACGAACCACGGCTTTGACAATTCGCCGCATCACATGGCCAAGCTGAATGTTGCCGTACCGACCGGCATCACCCACCTGATGGCCGGCCTCGAAGCCCAATGGATCAGCGCCCGGCTGGCCAGTCTCGGCACCGAGCGGATTCCGTCTTATACGCTGGCCAATCTGAATCTGAGCTACGCCCCCAGCGGCAAGCGTTGGGAAGTCGCGCTCGGCATCTACAACCTGTTCGACCACCGCTACAACGACCCGGTAGCACTCGACAGTGTCATGGGCGTTCGTCGCTGGCAGATGCCGCAACTCGGACGCACTGCGCTGCTCAGTACCACACTGCACTTCTAGGACGCCCGTCCGGCCCTCAGTCGGCCAGTTCGATCTGCCCACTGATATTGGTCGTCAGCAGGCTTTCCCCGGCCTCCAGCGGGGCCGGGGCCGCATCGGCGGCCAACATCACGCCCCGGCTGGCGCGCATCATCGGCACCGGCATGCCACCGCCCTGCTGGATGTTGAGCTGCTTGATCCTCCAGGTTTTGCCCAGTTGCTCACCAACCACGGCGGCACGGCTCTGGAAGGCGCGAATCGCCTCGCGCGTCGTTTCGTCTTCGACCTGACGTCGCGTTTCCGGCGATGGCAGTTGATTGACCGTACCGACCGCCAAACGCATCTGCTGCAGCTTGCCGAGCAGTTCCGACACCGCCCCCAGGTCTTTCGATTCGATCAGCAGCTCGCTGCGCATGCGCCAGCCATCGATTTTCTGGGCCGGCCCGTAGACCGGGTAAGTCGATTGATTGCCGCTCTTGACGGTAACGCCAGCTTTCGCCCGAATGAGCTTCAGGGCCTCGGCTATATCGGCATTGACGCGGCGCGCCAGCTCTGCAGGGTTATTGCCGCTGACTTCGCTGAACACGCTGGCCCGCACCATGTCGTTCGCCGCCAGTCGGCTGGCCTCGGCGGAAAGGTCGACCAGCGCGCCGGCCTGGGCGCTGGCAGCGGCGAAACACCCCGCCAGCAAGGCGGTCACGAGCCGGCTCATTGTGGCCCCTTATCCTGCAAGCGGCCGTAGATGACCAGCAACACAATGGCGACAACGATTGAGGCGATGAAACCGGCGCCCTCGCCGGCCTGATACCAGCCCATCGCCTGCCCGAGCATGCCGGCCAGGAACGAGCCGCCGATGCCGAGCAGCACGGTGACGATGAAGCCCATGTTTTCCTTGCCCGGATGCAGCCACTTGGCGATGACGCCGACGACGAAGCCGACGACGATGGTCCACACAATTCCCATAGAAAAATCTCCTTTATTCCCTTAACCAGAAGCCTGACCAAAGAAATCCGCTGGCCAGCAGACAACCATCGGTTGTCTGCTGATATTAACGCCATGGCATGACAACACTTGGCACCGAACGGTAAAGATTTGTGGCCGGACTGCCCGACCGAAGCCAGGCATCACACCATCGACAAGCGTGCCGCAAGGGTATCCATCAACACCCGCACCCGGTGTGGAACGTGGCGATTACTCGGCAGCATGGCGTAGATGCCGAGTTCGGGAATCGGGTAATCGGCCAGGATTTCCTCGACCCGCCCGGCGGCCAGAAAGGTATCGACAATGAAATCCGGCTGGCAGGTGATGCCCAGCCCCTGCGCCGCCGCTTCGGTCAATACGTCGCCGTTATTGGCATTGAGGCGGCTGCGTACATGGAAACTTTCCAATTGGCCTTCGACCATGAACTGCCAGACCTGGCTGCTCCCGGCGTAGGTATAGCCAAGGCAGACGTGATGCACCAGCTCGGCAGGATGCAGGGGCCGGCCATGACGAGCCAGATAGTCCGGAGCGGCCACGACCAGCATCCGGCCGCTCCCGATCTTGCGTGCCACATCACCCGATTCCAGCCGGCGGGTAATGCGGATCGACAGATCAATGCCCTCCTCGATCAAATTGACCCGGCGGTCGCTGTAATCCATGTCGAGCACGACTTCCGGGTAGCGCTGCGAGAAGTCGAGCAGCACGGGGGCCAGTTTTTTCAGGCCGTAGCTCAGCGGCAGGCTGATCCGGATATTGCCACGCGGGGTCAGACGCTCTTCCGCGACGCCGGTTTCAGCTGCCTCAACCAGATTGAGGATGACCCGGCACTTTTCCAGATAGGCCGTGCCGCCCGAGGTCAGCGTCAGGCGGCGAGTACTGCGCGCCATCAGCTTGACACCGAGATGCGCCTCCAGCGCGGCGATCTGCCGGGTGACCACGGAACGGGCAACGCCTTGTTGCTGCGCCACCGCCGAAAAACTGCCGAGTTCGGCAACCCGAACAAAGAGGTGCATCGCGTCCAGACGGTCCATTGTTGCAATATCCGCAATAGTAATTTGCACATTGTCGGCTATTTCGTTCCAAATAACAGGCATAAAGTGCGTCCATCGACACAGGAGTTGCAGCAATGACACAAACCCCATCCGCCATTTTCGTCCCGCACGGAGCGCCGACCTTCGCGCTCAATCCGGGTGCAGCCGGCGCCGCGCTGTCCGCCTTGGCCGCCAAGCTCCCGCTGCCGCGCGCCATCGTCATCGTCAGCGCCCATTGGGATACCGCTGTGCCCACCGTCGGCTTCGCCGAACGTCCGGAAACGATCCACGACTTCTGGGGATTCCCGGAAGAACTGTACGCCCTGCGCTACCCGGCCACCGGTTGCCGTGAAGCCTCCGAGGAAGTCGTCGCCACCCTGCAAGCCGCCGGCCTGCCGGTCGCCACCGATCCCAGCCGCGGCCTCGACCACGGCGCCTGGGTGCCGCTGCGCCTGATGTTCCCCGATGCCGAAGTCCCGGTCATCCCAGTTTCCATCCAAAGCCGTGGCGGCCCTGAACAGGCCTACCAGCTCGGCCAGGCACTGGCTCCGCTAACCGCCAAGGGCTTCCTGATCATTGCCTCCGGCAATGTCACCCACAACCTGCGCGACTACCAGATGGCAGCCATGCGCGGGGGCCAGACTCCGGCCTATGTGCGCCAATTCACTGACTGGCTGGTCGAGCAGCTCGCTGCCAGCGACATTGATGCCCTGCTCGACTACCGTCGCCAGGCCCCCGGCGGCGTGCAAGCCCATCCGAGCGATGAACATTTGCTGCCGCTGTATGTCGCACTCGGTGCCGGTGGTGAAAACGCCAAGGCCGACCGCTTTCATGCCGGCATCGACAATTATGTAATCGCCATGGACGCTTACACCTTCCAGGCCCAATAAAGGAACCCGATCATGACCTACACCAAGACCGCCAAGGCCCTGCACTGGCTGATGGCCATCCTGCTCTTCGGGCTGTTGGCCCTCGGTTTCTACATGCATGACCTGCCGCTGTCGCCGGACAAGCTGAAGCTCTATTCCTGGCACAAGTGGGCGGGCGTCACTGCCTTTCTTCTGCTGACTTTCCGTCTGTTCTGGCGCATCACGCATCGCCCGCCAGCCTTGCCCGACAGCATGCCGAAGCTGATGCAGCTCGCTGCCCACGCCGGCCACCTGGTGCTCTACGGGCTGATGATCGCCATTCCGCTGTCCGGCTGGCTGATGAGTTCGGCCAAGGGCTTCCAGACCGTCTATTTCGGCTTGCTGCCCATCCCTGACCTGCTCGACAAGAACAAGGAACTGGGTGACCTGCTGGCCCTGGTGCACAAGAGCCTGAACCTGCTCTTCGTCGCCGTGCTGGCCGGCCACATCGGCGCCGCCCTGAAACATCACTTCATCGACAAGGACGACATCCTGACCCGGATGCTGCCCAAGCACTGACCCCTAGGAGAACCCAACATCATGAAAAAACTCGCTCTCGCCCTGACCTTCGCCAGCCTGATTCCCGCCGCCCACGCCGTCGAATACACCCAGGTCCAGCCTGAGAAAAGCGCCGTGACCTTTGTCTACAAGCAGATGGGCGTTGCGGTTGATGGGAAATTCAAGAAGTTTTCCAGCCAGCTGAATTTCGACCCGGCCAAGCCGGCTGCCGCCAAGGCCACCTTCGATGTCGAACTGGCCAGCGTTGACACCGGCGCCCCGGAAGGCGACCAGGAAGTGGCCGGCAAGCCGTGGTTCAACACCAAGGCCTTCCCGACCGCCCGTTTTGTCTCCGGCAGCGTCAAGGCGCTCGGCGGCAACAAGTACGAAGTCGCCGGCAAGCTGACCATCAAGGGCCAGACGCAGGATGTCGTCGTTCCCGCCACCTTCACCGCCCAGGGCAACACCGGCGTCTTCGACGGCGGCTTCACCATCCGCCGCGCAGATTTCACCATCGGCGAAGGCGCCTGGGCCAAGTTCGACATCGTCGCCAACGACGTGCAGATCAAGTTCCGCATTACCGCTTCAACGAAATAAACCCCAATCCACAACAGGAGAATCACCATGAAAAAGCAACTCGCCACCCTCGTCCTCGCCATCGCTGCAGCCGCTCCGGCCCTGGCCGCTCCGCAAACCTTCACGCTGGATGGTACCCACAGCTTCCCGCGCTTCTCGTACAGCCACTTCGGCTACTCCACCCAGCTCAGCCGCTTCGACAAGACGACCGGCACCGTCATCCTCGACAAGGCTGCGAAATCGGCCAAGGTCGATATCGTGATCGATACCAAATCGGTCGATACCGGCTACCCGACGTTCAACGAGCACATCCAGGGCGAAGACTTCCTGGACACCGCCAAGTACCCGACCGCCACCTTCAAGTCCACCAAGGTCGTGTTTGAAGGCGACAAGCCGACCAGCGTTGAAGGCAACCTGACCCTGAAGGGCGTGACCAAGCCGGTTACCCTGAAGGTCACCAGCTTCCAGGCCATGCCGCATCCGATGATGAAAAAGGATGCGATCGGTGCCAATGCGACAGTCACCGTCAAGCGTACCGATTTCAACATGGGCAAGTTCGCACCTTACGTTGGCGACGACGTGACCATCGACATCGCCCTCGAAGCCATCGCACAATAAGCCAGCACCATCCCGGGCGGCAGCCCGGCATACGACAGCCCGGCCGCCGCTTTCCCTGCCCGTTTCATCTATTCCTGATCAGGAGCACGCCATGACCCAACTGAACGTCCTCGGCATTTCTGGCAGCCTGCGCCGCCAGTCCTGCAACAGCGGCCTGCTCCGCGCAGCGCTGGCCGAATTGCCAGCAGGCATGCGGATGGAAATTGCCGACCTCACCGATATTCCATTCTACTGCGCCGACCTTGCTGAAAAGCCTGCCAGCGTCGTTCGCGTTCTTGCCCAGATTGCTGCCGCCGACGCGCTTGTCCTGGCCTGTCCGGAATACAACTATTCCATCGCCCCGGCGCTCAAGAACATTCTCGACTGGGCCTCACGCGAACCGAACAACGCCCTGCTCGCCGGAAAAGCCATTGCCATCATGGGGGCTGGCGGCGGCATGGGTACCTCGCGCGCCCAGTACCATCTGCGCCAGGTTTGTGTCTTTCTTGACCTGCATCCGCTCAACAAGCCCGAGGTCTTCGCCAATGCCTTTGCCGGTGCCTTCGATGCCGACGGCAACCTGACCGACCCCAAGATCATCGCCCAGATCGCCCAGCAGCTTCAGGCCCTGGACCAGTGGAGTCGCAAGATCAAGGCCTGAGCCTGACGACGGCAACACCGCCGGAAGCGTCTGCCGGGAAAACCCCCGTCCTTTTTCGGTCGGGGTTTTTTAAAAGACCCGCTTAACGCTTGCCGGCTCGACCGGGAACTTGATTGAATTCAAGCTCCGGAAATTCAAGCGCGGTTCAATCAGCGCTTGAACAATTCTTTCAGGAACTTCTCGACGTAGGCCGGTCGAACCGGCTTGACGATATAGCCGCGGGCGCCAAGCCCGGCTGCCTGCTGGACGATGGTGCGCGAGGTATCGCCAGTCACCATGACCACGGCAGTCTCGGGGCTGGCCTCGAGTATCCGCGGCAATGCCTCCAGTCCGGAGAGGATGGGCATATTGACGTCGAGAAACAGTACGTTGGGCTGGTGCGTCATGGCGGCGCGGATGGCTTCCTCACCATTGCCGGCCTGACCGACGATATGCAGCCCCAGTTCGCTGAGCACCCCCTTGAGCAGCAGCCGGACCGAACTGTTGTCATCGGCAATGACGACCGTCGGCCGCGGGCCAATGCTATCTTTGGCTGGCTTGGCATCCCCCTGCCCGGTATCTGGCGATTTCGGAGCGGCCTCAGGAAGGTTTGCTCGTGAGGCCTGCCGGCGGGTTTGGCAAACCTGGCGCAATTCGTTGATGACCTGCTTCTGGCTGAATGGTTTGCGCAGAAAGCCCGCAGCGCCGGCATCAGCGGCCTGTTCCTCGATCCCGGGGCCTTCCGAGGCCGTCATGAACAGTACATCGATCTCCGGGAGCGTCGAATTGATCTCTTGCAGGATGTCGAGACCGTCCCGGCCCGGCAAACGATAATCGAGACAGACGATATCCGGCGACATCTTGCGGATAGCCTCCATCACCCCGTTGCCATCCGGTAAAGTGCCAACCACCTCATAGCCCTGACTACTCAACAACACACTCAGCAGAGTTCGCATTGAGGCATTGTCATCAACGATCAGGACACGCATTCGAACTCTTTCATCGGTTTTCTTGAGGGTGACATTTTCTGTGTGGCTGGGGCAAATCGCTTGCGGCCAGTATGTTAACTGCGAAGCGGAGCTGCTTGGCATTCTTTTTGGAGCAAGCAGCCTCCCTCCATAGCCCGGCTGTTTTGCTGCGCAGTCACATACCGAAGTGCAGGCGCACCCGGCCTTGTAGCAGTATGCGGGCCTGCTCTTCGTCACAGTCGGCCAGGCGATCATAAATCTCGCGCGCCATGGGTTGGAAGATCGCCATCACGCTCGGGTCGAAATGGCTGCCGGTATCCTTTTCGAGGATGGCCATCGTTGTATCGAACCCTATTGCTTCCTTGTAAGGCCGTTTGGAACACAGGGCATCGAACACATCGGCAACGGCGAAAATGCGGGCTGACAGCGGAATATCCTCGCCCGCCATCTGCCGCGGATAACCTGAGCCATTCCATTTTTCGTGGTGCCCGGCGACAACAGCATGGGCACCGTCCAGCCAGCCCATGCCGCTGACGATTTCCTCCCCCTGACTGACATGGGTACGCATGATCGCGAACTCGGCATCATCGAGCTTGCCCGGCTTGAGCAGGATGGTGTCCGAAATGCCGATTTTGCCGACATCATGCAGGAAGCTGCCGGCGATCAACGATTGCATTTCGTAACCCCGCAAGCCCATTCTTTCGCCAATCCGGGCGGCAATCCACGCCACGCGGTAATTGTGGGTTCCGGTATCCGAATCCCGTTTGGCGATGGCTCGGCCGAGTGCTTCCATCATCGAGAGGTGCGAATCGAGGACTTCGCGGGCCTTGCGTTCGTTGTCCGCCGACAGATGCACGACCACCGGGTAAATGGCTGCGCCACAAAGCAGCGAAGCAAGTACCACCATCAGCGCTGCCGACAGGGCATTTGCCGCGATCTGCTCACGTTGCCAGGTGGGAACGACGCGAACCCCTTCAAAATAGCCATTGATGCGCCCGTCGGCTTCGGTCCTCAAGGGAACGAAAACCCGCATCACCCAACGTCCATCGGGAAGCTTCAGACTCTGATAGGAAGCCGTCGAATAATCCGGGCGCCCGTGACTCGGCACCTTCGCCTCGACTGCTTCGCCCTGTGCAGTCATGGCTTCGGTCAGCTTCTCGCCATTCCGGTCGTAGATTTCAGCGATATCGAACAGGCCACCGACAATCGTGCGCACCGCCTCGACAGCACGTGCCCTGGCAACTGAATTATCCAGCGCCAACGCATCGAAAAAACCCAGCAGGCGCCGCGACTCTTCCATGGCCAGGGAAACCGTATTCTCCTCAGCGTTTTCCCTAGCCACGAACCAGGCAATCGGGCTGGCAAGCGCGGCCAGCAGGATGCTGACTGCAGCAATCCGGACAGCTGTCCGTTGGTTGAACGGGTTCATGCGTTGCTCATCTTTTTTGTCGTCTTTCCATCTATCACCTGAAAGCTTAATTCAAACCAACGGTGTCGCGGAACGATTCTTTAAGGCTGCCTTAATCATTTCCATCTAAACTAAAAATTCGGTTAATTGTGAGTAAAGTCATGCCAGTATCCTATCGTTGCTTGCTGCTTCCCCTCTTCGCTTTCATCGGCTGCGCCTCGGCGGGTGAAACGCTCGTCCTTCAGGCGGCGCAGATCAAGGCGCTGGGCGTCGAGACGGCCATCGCCAGCCAGGGCGGCTCGGCCGGCGGCCTGTTGCCAGCCCGCGTCCTGGTTCCCAATGAGCAGATGCGGGTCGTTGCTGCCCCCGTCGGTGGCATGGTCGAAATGCTGGCCGTTGCCCCCGGTGCTACCGTCAAGCGCGGCCAGGTAGTGGCCCGACTGGCCAGCCCACAAGCGCTGGAATTGCAACGCGACGCGCTGCAGGCCGGTAGCCAGGCTGCACTGCTGCAACAAAGCCTGAAGCGCGACGAACAGCTGTTTGCCGAAGGCCTGATTGCCGAATCCCGCCTGCAAGCGACCCGTGCCGCGTCAGCCCAGGCATCGGCCCAGGCCAGCGAACGCCGCCAGGGCCTCGCCCTCGCCGGGGTTGCCCCGGGCAAGCTGGGTGGCCCGCTGGCGCTAACGGCTGCCATCGATAGCGTGGTACTCGAACAAGGTGTCCAGCTCGGCCAGCGCGTCGAAACCTCGGCACTGATCTACCGGATCGCCAAGCTATCCCCCCTGTGGCTGGAAATCCAGGCGCCGGTGGAGCTTGCAGCGACGCTAAAAGAAGGAAGCCCGCTCAAGATCGCGCGCAGTGAAGTGGTCGGCAAGCTGATCGCCATTGGTCGTGCCGTCGATGCGGCCAGCCAGACCGTGTTGCTGCGCGCCGAAGTTGGCAAGGGGGCCGAGATGCTGCGGCCCGGACAGGTCATCGAAGTCGAAATCGCCGCGCCAGCCGGCCAGCAGCAACGCCTGCCCGCCTCGGCCTTGGCTCGCAATGAAGGGACGACCGTCGCTTTCGTCCAGACCGCCAGCGACGACAAGGGAACGAGCTTCGAGGTGCGCCCGGTCCGCATCATCAGCCAGGGTGGCGACAGCGTCACCGTCGACGGCATCAAGGCCGATGAAAAGATCGCCATCAAGGGCATTTCCGGCCTGAAGGCCATGTTGACGGGCGTAGGAAAGTAACGATGCTCGCCGCCCTGATCCGTTTTTCGCTGACCCAGCGCCTGTTGCTGCTGGTCCTGACGGCCATGCTGATCGGTGCTGGCGTCCAGGCTTTCCTCGGCCTGCCGATCGACGCTTTTCCGGATGTCTCGACCACACAGGTCAAGATCATCCTGAAGGCACCGGGTATGACGCCGGAAGAGGTCGAAACCCGGCTGGCCGTGCCGGTCGAGCAGGAGCTGCTCGGCATACCCCACCAACGCCTGCTGCGTTCGACCTCCAAATACGCATTGACCGACATCACCCTCGACTTCGAGGATGGCACCGACATCTACTGGGCACGCCAGCAGGTCGGCGAGCGCCTGGCATCGGCCATGGGTAACCTGCCCCCGGGCGTTACCGGCGGCATGGCGCCGATCACCACGCCGCTCGGCGAAATGTTCATGTTCACCATCGAGGGCGACCTGTCGCTGGCCGACAAGCGCGCCCTGCTCGACTGGGTAATCCGTCCGCAATTGCGCACCATTCCTGGCGTTGCCGACGTCAACAGCCTGGGCGGCGAGGTCCGCACCTTCGAAGTGGTACCCAACCCACAGTTACTGGCGGCGCGTGGCCTGGCCCTGAAGGATTTGCAGGCGGTCCTCGAAACCAATAACCGCAACGACGGCGCCGGCCGCCTCAATGACGGCGAAGAAGCACTGCTGGTCCGGGCCGAAGGAGCGATTGCGACGGTCGACGATGTCAAGGCCATCGTCCTGCAGACCAAGGATGGCAACGTGGTACGCATCGCCGATGTCGCCACGGTCGGCCTCGGCGCGCTAACCCGCTACGGCGCGGTGACCAAGAGCGGCAAAGGCGAGGCCGTCGAGGGTCTGGTCCTCGGCCTGCGCGGCGCCAACGCGCAAAGCGTGGTCGACGGCGTCAAGACGCGGCTGGCCGAAATTGCCCCGAGCCTGCCGCCGGGCGTCACCATCGAACCCTTCTATGATCGGAGCAATCTGGTCGAACGCGCTGTCGGCACGGTATCGAAGGCGCTGCTTGAAGCCATCGTGCTCGTCGTGCTGCTGCTCCTGGCCTTCCTCGGCAACCTGCGTGCCGCGCTGGTCGTCGCCCTGATGCTGCCGCTGTCGGCGCTCGCCACCTTCATCCTGATGCGCTCGGCCGGGCTGTCGGCCAACCTGATGAGTCTGGGCGGCCTGGCCATCGCCATCGGCATGCTGGTCGATGCCGCAGTCGTGGTCGTCGAGAATGTCGAAAGCCAGCTCGCCGAGGCCCCCGACAACCTGCCGACGCTGCACCTGATCTTCCGTGCCGCCCGCGAGGTCGCTTCACCGGTCACCTCGGGCATCGTCATCATCATCATCGTTTTCCTGCCGCTGCTCACCTTGCAGGGTCTGGAAGGCAAGATGTTCGGACCGGTAGCGCTGACCATCGTTTTCGCACTGGCCTCGTCGCTGCTGTTGTCACTGACCGTGGTGCCGGTACTCGCCTCCTACCTGATCAAGCGCGGCGTCCATCACGAGCCATGGCTGGTCAAGAAACTGGCCGCCCTCTACGACCGCATCCTCACCTCGGCACTGGCCCACAGCCGGACCTACCTGATCGGCGCCACCATTGCCCTCGCCGCCGCCGCTGGCGCCTTCATGCTGCTCGGCAAGAGCTTCATGCCGACCATGGACGAGGGCGACATCATCATGCAGCTGGAAAAACTGCCTTCCATCGGCCTCGATCAGACCATCGCCATCGACAGCGCGGTACAGAAGGCCATCCTGGCGCAGGTGCCGGAAGTCAAAGCCATTGTCGCCCGGGCCGGTGCCGATGAACTGGGCCTCGACCCGATGGGTCTCAACCAGACCGACACTTTCATGGTGCTGCAGCCCCGCGACACCTGGCGCAAGCCGAACCCGGCCTGGCTGGCCGACCAGCTACGCGGCGTGATGGCCGATTTCCCCGGCATTGGCTTCTCCTTCACGCAACCGATCGACATGCGTGTTTCCGAAATGCTGACCGGGGTGCGTGGCGAGCTGGCGATCAAGGTCTTCGGGCCGGATTTGCCGACACTGAACAAGCTGGCGGTCGATATCGAGAATACGGTCAAGAAGGTCACCGGTGCCGAAGACACCTTCACGCTGAAGAACGATGGCGTGCAGTACCTGAAGATCGTCATCGACCGCCTGGCGGCCGGCCGTTTCGGGCTCAACGTCGATGACATCCAGAACGATCTCAAGGCCCTGCTCGAAGGCCGCAATGTCGGCACCGTCATCCAGCAGAACCGCCGGGTGCCGGTCGTCCTGCGCGGTCCGGAAAGCCTGCGCTCATCGCCGGCCGATTTCGAAGCCCTGCGTCTGACCCTGCCATCCGGTGGCAGCGTGCCGCTGTCCAGCGTCGCACGCATCCAGCGCATCGACGGGCCGGTCAAGGTGGACCGCGAAAATGCCCAACGCTACGTGGTGATCCAGTCCAACGTTCGCGACCGTGACCTGGTCGGCTTCGTCGACGATGCCAAGGCGGCCGTCGCCCGTGACGTCAAGCTGCCGCAAGGCTATCGTCTGGCCTGGGGCGGCCAGTTCGAGAACCAGCAGCGGGCAGCGGCACGCCTGATGGTGGTCGTACCGGTGGCACTGGCACTGATCTTCTTCCTGCTCTTCTCGACTTTCCGCTCGGTGCGGCAAGCCCTGCTGGTCTTGTCCAACGTCCCGTTCGCCATGATCGGCGGCGTCTTCGGCCTGCTCATCTCGGGCGAATACCTGTCGGTGCCGGCATCGGTCGGCTTCATCGCCCTGCTCGGCATCGCGGTGCTCAACGGCGTGGTCATGGTCACTTACTTCAATCAGTTGCTGGCCCGTGGCATGGCAGTCGCCGACGTTGTCGTCGAAGGCGCCAAACGCCGCCTGCGCCCGGTCATGATGACCGCCAGCATCGCCGCCTTCGGCCTGTTGCCGATGCTCTTTGCCAGTGGCCCGGGTTCGGAAGTCCAACGTCCGCTGGCCATCGTCGTCATCGGCGGGTTGGTCACCTCCACCGCCCTGACGCTGCTCCTGCTGCCCATTCTGTTCCGCCGCTTCGGCATCGAACCCAACCTCAGAATTACGGAGGACAAGCATGCCTGATGTCCTGCTCACCCTGATCATGCCCGACGATATCGCCCAGCATGTCGAGGATTTGCTGCTCTCCCGCCCGGACCTGGTGCCCGGTTTCACCGTCAGCGCGGCCGAAGGCCACGGCTCGGTCGTGCCCCTGGTCGAAGACACCGAGTTGGTGGCCGGCCATGCACCTCGTACCGTCATCCGCACCGTCGGACCGGAAGCCGCCAAACGCGAAGTGCTGGCACTGATCAAGCGCGAAATGCCGAATGCCAACGTTTTCTATTGGCTGATCCCAATCATCGAAGCCAAACATATATGAAACTTGCCCCGATCTTGCTGCTGGGTCTGGCCTTCAGCGCTTTCGACACCCTGGCGGCCGAAGCCACCCCGGAACTTCCGCCCACCGAAATCGTCGCCCGCGTCCTGCGTGACAGTCCGATGGTACAAGCCGCCAGCGGCCAGATCCGGGTCGAGGAAGCCAACCGCAATCGCCTCGAAGCCGGCCAGTACGAATGGAACGTCCGGCTCGGCAGCCAGCAGCGCCGGACCAATCCGATCACCGGCCCCGACGAGCGTTTCACCGAATGGAATGCCGCCATCGAACGCCCGCTCCGCCTGCCCGGCAAGGGCTCGCTCGACGGTCAGCTCGGTGCCGCCGGTGTCGCGCTGGCCGAAACCGCGCATGGCGATGCCTTGCACGAAAACAGCCGTAACCTGCTGAAATCGTGGTTCGTCTGGCTCAAGGAAAACGCCGCTGCCAGCCAATGGACCGAGCAGCTTTCACTGCTGGAAAATCAGAACAAAGCCATTCAGCGCCGCCAGCAACTGGGCGATGCCGCCCGCCTCGAAGCCATCCAGGCCGAAGCCGCCCTGGCCCAGGCCCAGGCGCAACTGGCCCAGGCCCGGGTGCGCCAGCAGACGGCCGGCGAAGACCTGCGCCGCCGCTACCCGGGCTTGCCGCTGGTCGCTCCCGGGACCATCTCCGAGCCGACGCCGATTGAGGGCAGTGAGAGCGAGTGGATAAATGAGATCCTCGAACACAGCCACGAACTCGAACTGGCCCGTGGCGAAACCCAAAGGGCGCAGATCGTCGCTGGCCGCGCCGGCCGCGATCGCCTGCCCGATCCGACCGTTGGACTTCATGTTTCCCGCGAACGGGCCGGGGAGGACAGGATTGTCGGCGCCTACATCAGTATCCCGCTACCGGGCGGCGCCCGCCGCGCCAGTTCCGACGCTGCGCTGGCCCAGGCCGATGTCGCCGGACGCCGTGAAGCCGGGACAACCCAGAAGATCACGGCCGAATCAGCCATGCTTTACCAATCGGCCAGCGCCGCTTTCGCCACCTGGCAAGCCAGCCGCAATGCCGCCGACCGCCTGAGCCAGGCCGCCAACATGACTGCCCGCGCCTACCAGCTCGGCGAAGGCAGCCTCAACGATCTGCTGACAGCTCGCCGCCTGGCCAACGAAGCACAGCTCTCGCAGCGCCTGATGCAACTCGATGCACTCGAACTGCGCTACCGGATGTTGCTCGATGCGCATCGCTTGTGGGATCTGGATTAAACAGCCGACAAACACACCGCCAAGGGCCAGAGCGCCGGACTTTTTATTCTGAAGATTGAATTTATTTCAATTTATTCTATAGAATAGAACAAAGCCTCTGGAGACTACCATGTCCGTCGCCCTGAAACCCAATCCGCTCTCCGACCGCTCCCGCGTCCTGTCGACGGCCGTGGCTGAAGCTGCCAGACGGCTAGGCCTGGGCTCCACCGATCTGAATGCCATTATCGGCACCAGCCAGCCCTCGGCCTCACGCCTGCTCAACGGCAAATACTTCATTCCCGAAGGCAGCAAGACCTGGGAGCTTTCGGCGCATTTCATCCGTCTCTACCGATCGGTCTCCTCGCTGGTCGGTGGCAACGACGAACTGGCCCGTAGCTGGCTGAAATCCGGCAACCAGGCTTTCGACAACCGCCACCCGCTGGAGGTGGTCAAGCGTGTCGACGGTCTGCTGCATGTCTGTGAATACCTGGACGCCCACCGCGCTCGCGTCTGAAGCCCGGCCCTGGCTCGGCAAGGGCTGGCGGGCGGTCGAAGCGCAGCACCGGGTGGCGACGATGACGCTGGTCCATGGCGACCTCGGCGATCAATCCCTGCTCGAAGACATTCTCGAAGAAGCCAAGCCGGCACTTCCCCGCGAAGCTGATGGCCTGCACTGGCTGCTCGCGACCCCCTTCCGCTACTGGCCAAAACCGCCGGCCGGATCGCGCTTTCGAGCGCGGACCGATCCCGGCGTGTTCTATGGGGCCGACGACGAGAAAACCGCCTGCGCCGAATGCGGCTACTGGCGCCTGCGTTTCTGGCTGGACAGCGAAGGCCTGGCCGGCCGTGAAGCCTCGATTCCGATTACGCTGTTCGAATTCCACGGCGCCACCGAGCACGCCCTCGACCTCACCCAGCCCCCCCTGGCCGCTGACCGCGCCAGTTGGACCGATCCGGCCGACTACACGGCCACCCAAAAAATTGCCGGCACCGCTCGCCAGGCAGGGATCGAACTGATCCGCTACCAATCTGTTCGCCACCCCGAAGGCACCTGTCTCGCCATTCTGACGCCACAGGTCTTCAAGGGCGTCGATGAAGCCTTCCGGAATGTCCAGCACAGCTGGACGCTCTGGCTGAAACCGCCCGGCCTGACGGTCTGGCAACGCGACCTGATGCCGGAAAGCCACGTTTTCCGGTTCGCCTAAGCGCCTCAGCCCAATAAGCTCACGCAGAAGAAACAAGACAAATCAGGGTATCCAATGAACAATAGGGGACAGACCACGGTTTTTGCCGGGCCCCTTTGTCCGAGATTCCTCACTACCAAGGCAGGATATGAACAAGCTGGAATCCGAGCTGAAACGGCTCTATTTGCTGCCTGGCCAGGAATGGCCAAGTCCCGCATCTGATACTGACAAGCCAGTAATCAAACTCATCTCGACCGAGGGATTAGTGCGCTGTCTCGTCGTAAGCGTCGAAAATGGCGGCAATTGGGAACACGTTGCCGCACTTTATCAAGGCGTTCAAGAAGACCTCGATTTGCCGGCACCAGCCATTTCCGTTTCGAGTGAAGCGGGTTATCAAATCTGGTTTTCACTAAGCGAACCCGTACCTTTGCAACTGGCCCGGGATTTCATGGCGGGGCTCTGCCGAAAGTATTTGGCGGAGATAAAAGCAGACAAGCTCAAACTTCGTCCGGGGACCGAGGGGGAACTTAGCTTTGTGCCCGTGGTGCCGGCAAGACTGGAGAACACTGAGCGCTGGTCGGCCTATATCGACCCGAGCATGGGAAGCATGTTTGTCGAAGAAACCTGGCTGGAAATGCCTCCGAGCCTCGATAAACAGGCCGGAATGCTAGCCAGGCAAGAGAGTATCAAGACCCAGGATTTTCAGCGGGCACTAGGCGCCCTGCCGCCGCTCGCTGACCTCAAGGTCACTGACTTGGAGCATGGTTCCCAGGCAGCAAATGCTGATCCATTCCCGTCTCGGCAAAGCGCCAAAGAAGCAACACTCAATGTTGGTAGCGGCTTTGCTGATCCCAAAAGCTTCTTGCTTGCCGTTATGAATGACCCAAGCGCCAGTACGGATCAACGAATTGCTGCGGCCGTCGCCTTGCTACCCTTCTTCGAGAAAGGTGCCGGGGAATAAGTCCTGCTGAAGCCAAGCCCGGAAGCAATGTGGAGCACCGCTGGGTGATCAGTCGGGCGCTCTTGAATGACTGCGCCCCCTGATCGAATCCGCTCATCGGACATTCGATTCCACCACGCCATTCATCGAGTGACGTGGCGGAATCGCGGCAAGGCTATTTCACATGCTGCCTTTGCGCAGATAGTTCAGGTGCCAGCTGAGCGCCTCGTCGAGCAGATGGGGCGTCTGTTTGCCCGGTGACAGGTTGAGCGAGCGCTTGTAGTAATCCATCAGCAACGGCTTGAAATTCGGATGGGCACAGTTCTCGATAATCACCTTGGCCCGTTGCTTGGGTGACAAGCCGCGCAGGTCGGCCAAGCCTTGTTCCGTGACCAGCACCTGAACGTCGTGTTCGGTGTGATCGACGTGCGAAGCCATCGGCACGATGCAGGAAATCTGGCCACCCTTGGCCTGCGATGGTGTCATGAAAATCGAAATGTAGGCATTGCGGGCAAAGTCACCGGAACCGCCGATGCCATTCATGATCTGGGTGCCCATCACGTGGGTCGAATTGACGTTGCCGTAGATATCGGCCTCGATCATGCCGTTCATGGCGATCACACCCAGACGGCGAATGACTTCCGGATGGTTCGAGATTTCCTGCGGGCGCAGGATGATGCTGTCCTTGAAGCGAGCCAGATCGGCATTCAACTCGGTCAGCGCCGACGGCGACAATGAAAAGGCGGTAGCCGAGGCCATGCTGAGCTTGCCGGACTTGATCATTTCCAGCATGCCATCCTGCAGCACTTCAGTATAGGCGGTCAGATTCTCGAATGGCCCGTCGTTGAGGCCGGCCAGAACAGCATTGGCAATGTTGCCGACACCGGATTGCAGCGGCAGCAGATCTTTGGGCAAGCGCCCCTTCTTGACCTCATGCTCGAGGAACTCAAGGATGTGGCCGGCGATCTTGCGCGAATTCTGGTCCGGCGCAGAAAAGGCCGAGTTGCGGTCCGGGCTGTTGGTTTCAACCACCGCGATGACCTTGTTCGGATCGATCTTCAAATACGGCTCACCGATGCGGTCGCCGGTGCGAATCAGGGGGATAGGCTGGCGATGGGGCGGCAGGTTGGTACCGTAGTAAATGTCGTGCATCCCCTCCAGCAACGGGTTCTGCCACGAATTGACTTCGAGGATGATCTTGTCGGCCTGATCCAGCCAGGTCTTGTTGTTGCCGATGGACGACGACGGAATCAGCCGCCCGTCTTCCAGGATGCCGGAGACTTCGACCACGGCGACATCGAGCTTACCGAGAAAGCCGAACCAGACGAACTGCGCGACGTGGGAAAGATGGATGTCGATGTATTCCATCTCACCGGCGTTGATGCGCTTGCGGCAGGTCGGATCGGACTGGTAAGGCAGACGCATTTCGACGCCATCAACCATGGCCAGGGCGCCATCCAGTTCAGGGGCGGTCGACGCGCCGGTCCACACGCCGATCTTGAACTTGCGGCCATGCAGGTTGGCATCCATGATGCGCTTGGCCAGTTCGGTCGGCACCTCCTTGGGATAACCGGCACCGGTAAAACCGCTCATGCCGACATTGACCCCCGAGGGAATGAGGCTGGCTGCCTCGCTGGCCGACATGATCTTGCTGCGCAAAGCGGTGTTAAGGATGCGGGATGCTCCACCCATGGCTAAAGGCTCCTGAATAGCGTTTTGAAAGAGAGTGCGTCTCCACGACCAGACCGAAAAAAAGCCCGCACGGTGGCGGGCCAAATCCAGATCCTAAGCGCATGAAGGTCTGGAGGAGACAGTGCGCAAATCTAACGAAAATACTGAAGCCGAACGAACGAGATATTTTTACTTCACGAATAAGAAAAACTAAATCGTTGCGTTCGGCTGATCAATCAATTGGCTGGTTTCGCTTCGCCAGCAGCACCGGATTCCGGTGCCGGAGCCGGTGCTTCGGCCGGTTTGCTGAGGTCAGCCGGAGCGGGCGGCACTGCAGCCGGCAGGCTAGGCGGCGTTGCCGGCGGCGGCAGCACGGCAGTTTCTTCTTTTTTGGCACAGGCCGAGAGGGCGACGGCCAGCAGTGCGGCCACGAGCAGGGAGCGTTTCATCTGGGATATTTCCTTTCACTAACTTGCGAGATGGCTTGTTGATAAGCCGGATGGCAAAGATAGGGAATCGCTTGCGATGAAACAAACGACAAATTATGATCCAGCGGTTTAGAAAAACTTAATCGTCAATGAGCTATCGCCTTCCTCCGCTTGCCGCCTTGCGCGCCTTCGAGGCCGCCAGCCGCCATCTCAGCTTCAAGAAAGCGGCGGAAGAGTTGCACGTCACGCCGGCGGCCATCAGCCAGCAGATCAAGGCCCTGGAGGAGTACGTCGGATTCAGCCTGTTCCATCGCCTGACCCGGGCGCTTTCGCTGACGGCACAGGCGGAGGCGATGTTGCCCAAATTGCGCGAGGGTTTTGAGTGTCTGGCCGCCGCACTGGATACGACTCGGCCGCCGGGCGAAGGGGTACTGACGGTGATCGCGCCACCTTCATTCGCGACGCGCTGGCTGGTTCCCCGCCTGCCCCGCTTCGCTGCCGAGCATCCGGAAGTCAAATTGCGCCTGTCCAGCCAAAACGATGCAGTCGACCGGCCTGGCGAGTCGAAGATAACCGATGAGCCGCACGATCTACGGACAGCCGATACTTCATTGGCAATTCGCTACGGCACCGGTGATTACCCCGGCTTTCACGTTCAGCAACTTTTTGCCCCGGCCTGGGTGCCGGTGTGCTCACCCCGCCTGGCGACGGCGGAGCGACCACTGGATACCCCGGATGATCTGGCTCGCCATGTCCTGATTCACGATGAAACCATCCATGACGATCCACGCCCGCCCAATTGGCTGGAGTGGTTGACCCGGGCGGGTGTCGGCGGGTTTGATGCCGAGCGCGGACCGCGCTTTTCCAACGCGGTGCTGGCGGTCGAAGCGGCACTGGATGGGCAGGGCGTCGCCTTGGCGCTACTGCCGCTCGTCGAGGCCGATGTTGCGGCGGGACGATTGATTATTCCCTTCAACCTGAGCGTCCCCTCGCCTTATGCCTATTTTTTGGTCATGCGAAAAGTGTTTGCCGGACGCCCTTCGGTCGCCGCGTTTTGTGACTGGTTGATGGCCGAAGTCGGAACGACAAGCCGGTAGACTTGGCCAGCGGAATCCGGATCAGCCAAACCGGGCCGCACAAATTAAGCGGCACCTCCGTTCACGCCGGAAGAATCAAGCCCAGACAGACAAATCGGCATTTCCATTACGTCGCCTGATCTATACACTGTCTGCAGTTATCCCACGACAATCAGGAGAAGGAAACATGCAAGGTTCGTTTGAGTACAAGCTTGACGGCAACGGTGATGCTATTGTTTTGGGCATCGATCTCGACTCAGTCAGCGCCAAAGCCCTTGCTCGACTTGATCGTTACATCAGCTGGGCAGACATTCTGAAATTGACGGAAAACGACCCGGAAGCGGCCTATGCAGCTGAACGACTGCATACCGTTTTGCAGCACCTGGGTCAGTGAGTCAGCCGTACCCGGTTTTCGCTTAATCCGACTCACAATTCACACGAACAGGAGCCGGGACTTGCGTCCCAGGCTCCTTTTTTATTGCACGGCGTAGCCAGCTGGCGGAACGCCACTCAGCGCCGGTCACCATGTCCCCTGCCCAGCCACTTGAGCAGGATTTCGAACAACAATTCCGGGTCCACCGGTTTGCCGATGTGGTCATTCATTCCTGCATCCAGGCAGCGCTGCCGATCTTCGGTAAAGGCGTTGGCCGTCATGGCCACGATCGGCACCTCCGCACCCGCCGGCAATTGGCGAATCGCCTGGGTCGCCTCAATCCCGTTCATTTTTGGCATCTGCAGGTCCATCAGTATCAGGTCATAGCGGGTACGCTGGACCATGTCGAGTGCCTGTTCGCCATCAGTGGCCAGATCGACAACCAGCCCGATCTCCTTCAACATTTCGGTCGCGACCTCTTGATTGATCGGCTCATCCTCAACGAGCAGAACCCGAGACCCGGCATGGCGAGACCTGATCGCCGCTTCAGCCATTTCCGTGGATGGCCCGCCAGCCACGCCAGCCAGCGGCCCGGCCTTGTCGAGCCTTGCCGTAAACCAGAATGTGCTGCCGACGCCCGGCGTGCTTTCGACGCCGATATTGCCGCCCATCAATTTGGCCAAACGCCGACTGATCGCCAGGCCCAGACCGCTACCGCCATATTCTCTGGTCGTTGATCCATCCGCCTGTTCAAAGGCGGTGAACAATCTCCCCTGATCGACGGCAGCGATCCCGATGCCGGTATCGCACACCTCAAAGCGCAAGACGACATCGTGAGGATGATCTTCGACAACCGAGACGCGCAGGGCAATCGAGCCCTCGGCGGTGAATTTCACGGCATTCCCGGTCAGATTGAGCAATATCTGGCCCAAACGTAGCGGATCACCGCGAAATACCATATTGCTCAGTTCCGGCGCCTTGGAAATTTTCAGCAGCAGCCCCTTTTCAGCCACCCGCTCGCCGACCAGGTTCTTCAGGTTGTCGAAAATCTCCGTCAGCCGGAACGGAATCTTTTCCAGCGTCAGGCGCTCTGCCTCAATCTTGGAAAGGTCGAGAATGTCGTTGATAACGGCCATCAGATGGCGGGATGCCTGCACCACTTTTGACAACTGCTCCCGTTGTCGATCGTCGGTGGATCGCCGTAGAACCAGATCCGTCATGCCCATGATGGCGTTCATCGGCGTCCGCAATTCATGGCTCATGTTGGCCAGGAAAGTGCTCTTCGCCCGATTCGCGGCTTCGGCCGCCTCCTTGGCATCGGACAGGGCTACCGTGCGATCTTCAACCATTTTTTCCAGATGATGGCGGTACTGTTCAAGTTCCGCCTCAGCGCGTTTACGCTCGGTCACATCTCGCGTGACACCGAGAATCTGAGAGGGTTGGCCGCTTTCATCGAGCAACAACGTGGTGACCACCTCGGTATGGATTATCCGGCCGTCCTTGCAGGGCTGATCCACTTCAGTGGTGGCGAATTTGCCGCGCATGTCGCCCGCTCTCAGCAGTTCAAGATTTTTCTTGAGCTGTGCCTTGATGAGCAGTGTCGACTCCGGTGTAGAGGCCGCTTCAAGCGGCTGGGCCATGATTTCTTCGGCCGTCCAGCCCCGCATGCGCAGAACAGAGGGGCTGACATAGGTAAATTTCATGGCCGGTAACGCCATCAGCCAGATCACGTCGTTGCTGTTATCGACGATCAAACGGTAGAGCTCCCGACTTTTTTCCAGTGCGGATTCTGTCTGGGCGCTCTCGACAGCCAGTTCGGCCAGGCTGGCGTAATCTTCGATCAGGGCGATTTCCGCCGCAGAGGGCTGGGTGGGCTGTCGGTGGTAAATGGCAAACGTCCCGAGGACACGCCCTTCCCGATTTTTGAATGGCTGTGACCAGCAGGATCCCAGATCGGCCCGTCGGGCCAGTTCGGCATAGTCCCTCCAGTATTCATGCCGCTGGATGTCTTCGACAATGACACGTTCGCCGATGAACGCTGCGGTGCCGCATGAGCCAACCCCTTCGCCGATGGCCACACCATCAATCGCCTGACAATAGAAGTCCGCCAGACTGGGCGCAGCGCCGTGGCGCAGGTGCAGACCGTCCTCATCAAGCAGCAGGATCGAGCAGAGCATGCCCGGATGCAGGCTTTCGACATCGCGAGCCAGATTTTCCAGAGTCTCCGTCAGGCTGCCGCCTTGAGAAATTCGCTTCAAGATCCGGTTGTTCAGCATTAACTCACGCGTCCGCTGCGCCAACTGCTGTTCCGACTGCTGGGTTGTCGCGGCCATGTCGTTCAGTTTTCTGGAGGTCTCCTTCAACCAGCCAATCACGGAATTTTCCGTACCGGCCACAGGAGCGGTATCCATCGAAAAATCGCCCTGACCCAGGCGGACAATCAATGAGCGCACATCGTCAGCCGACCCCCCCAGGGTTTTGCGCAGTGCCATGTAGGTCCGCCAGAGCATGAAAATCGCTGCCAGACCAAAGGCCATGAACAAGCTGCGCAAGAAAAAAGCATTCTCTTCGGAAGCCCGTACGGCCTGCGCTGTACGTTGGTCAGCAAGCTCATAGACCTGACCAATCGGCTGCATGATTTCCATCTTGTTCCGATGATAGGCGTCGTCGTGCATCACCAGGCGGGCCTTCTCCAGATTGGCCTGGTGGTCGGGCGAATCTGCTTCGTACAAGCGCATCGCCTCAAGTTCTATGGTGGCCAGCCGATCTGAATGAGCCTTGGCTGCCGCAAGCTTCTGAAACTCGTCGTCAGAAAATTGGGCCTGGCGCATCAATGCCAGCAGTTCGACGCCCTTCCCGTTGTCGGCCGGGGGCTGACGTTGTCCGCCCAGCACCAGATCCCAATAGACTCCGCGATACCCTTCCGGGCGGGCCTTCTTGCCATCGCGAATATCGAGGATGTCCTGGTAATACTTCTTGTAAACCGGCTGGCCAGTCGCCACGTAGGTGCGCGCCATCCGGGTCAGATCATCCGACGACTGCCTTAATTCGGCCGCCAGCTGCAAGGATTGATGGCGTAATTCGTTGGCGCGATCAATTTCCTTTTCGGCTCTGACGTAGGCGCCAAAGGCAATGAGCAGCGCCAGAAAAAGCACCACGGTCAGCAGAAGTCTGCTTGAAAACGCAGGGTATTTGTTATCGAACGTCACGCCAGTCTTTCGCTGCTCGGTATTAATAACTCTTATAAATATCGGAAAAGTATAGTTCCAAGCTCCACGCAATGGGCATCTATCTGTGACTTCTGCTTAATGTCCGCTTAAGTTTCACCTAAGCTGCCTTTAAGACTCGCTCCCTATACTGCTTCGTCATGGACACCCCAAGGAGCACAACAATGAAAGCAATGACTGCCGCAGCCCTGCTGCTCGCCAGCCTGACGTGCCACGCCGAAACCCCGCAACAGGTTCGCCAGACTTATGTCACCGAAGCACTCAGCCAGCAATCCGGCTTCGCGCCTTCCGCCAAACGCGGTGAAGCCCTGTTCCGCCAGCGCTTTGCCATCAACGACAAGATGCCAGGCTGCACCAGCTGCCACACCGACAATCCATTGCAGGCAGGCCAGCATGCCGTGACCGGCAAGAGCGTCCGGCCGCTGGCGGTCGCCGCCAATCCTGAGCGCTTCAGCGACCCGGCCAAGGTCGAAAAGTGGTTTGGCCGCAACTGCAAGGAAGTGGTCGGTCGCGCCTGTACGCCAGCCGAAAAAGCTGATTTCGTCACTTACATGAGTGAGGTACGCTGAAATGAAGAAGATCATCCTGATCACCCTGCTGGCCTGCTCGTTCCCGGCCCTGGCCGACCGCCTGCCGATGCCCGGCAACGCTCCGGCCAGCTTCAAGTCGGAATGCAGCAGCTGCCACATTGCCTACCAGCCGGCATTGCTCGCCGCCGATGACTGGCGAAAGCTGATGGCCGGCCTGAAAGACCACTTCGGCAGCGATGCGGCGGTCGATAGCAAAACCAACCTGGAAATCACCAATTTCCTGACGCGCAATGCCGGCGAGGTCAGCCGTCTGGGTAGCGCCGGCAATCCGCCGCGCATCACCCAGACCCAGCGTTTCGTGCGCAAGCACCGCGAGGTTCCGGCCAAGTTCTGGCGCGACCCGCGGGTCAAATCGGCGGCCAACTGTGAAGCTTGTCATCGCGGCGCGGCCAGTGGAAATTACGGCGAACACGACATCGCCATTCCGGAACTTCGGGAGTAAACCGTGCAAAAAATCCTCGTTTGGGACTGGCCGGTTCGCCTCGGCCATTGGCTGATGGTCGGCGGTTTCATCCTCGCCTGGTTGACCTCGGAAAGCGAAACCTTCCGGCTGGTCCATGTGATCTCCGGCAGCGTCGTCGTCGCCGTTGCACTATTTCGTATTCCCTGGGGCTTCATCGGCTCGCGTTATGCTCGCTTCGTCGACTTTGTACGCGGCCCGAGCTCCGTTATCGACTATCTGCACAGCCTGCTTAAACTGCAACCGGCACATCAAACCGGGCACAACCCGGCCGGCGGCTGGGCCATCCTGCTGTTGCTCGCTCTCGGTATCGCAACTGGCCTCGTCGGCTGGGCGACGTACAACGAAATCGGCGGCGAATGGCTGGAGGATCTGCATGAAGGGCTGGCGGTAACCATGCTGACCGTGGTCATCGTCCACGTCGCCGGCGTCATCTCCGGTAGCCTGCTACATGGCGAAAACCTGATCCGCGCCATGATTACCGGCTACAAGCAGGGCTCTCTGGAAGACGCCATTCCGTCAGCCAGGCCGCTGGCCGCCATCCTTCTGCTTGTCTGGGTCGCTGCCGCCGGCTGGTGGCTGGCTAGCTGATAGAATCCGGTCATGCGCATTCTGCTTGTCGAAGATGATCCTGAACTGGGCGACGGCTTGACCGTCGGCTTGCGTCAGGCCGGTTTTGCCGTCGATTGGCTGCGCGACGGCAATTCAGCTGACCAGGCACTGCAGAGTGAGAGCTTCGACTTCGTCGTGCTCGATCTTGGCCTGCCGCGTCTTTCCGGCATGGAAGTGCTGAATCGCGCCCGGGGCCGCGGTCAGGACATGCCCATTTTGATTCTGACCGCCCGCGACGCTACCGGCGACAAGGTTTCCGGACTGGATGCCGGGGCCGACGACTATCTGGTCAAACCGATCGACCTCGACGAGTTGACCGCCCGCATCCGCGCCCTGACCCGGCGCAGCGCCGGCCGTGCAGCCCCGCTATTGACCCATGGCGAGCTGAGTATCGACCTTGCCGCCCACCGCGTCACCCTGGCCGGGCAGGAAATCGAACTGTCCAGCCGCGAGTTCTCGCTGTTGCAGATGCTTCTGGAAAGTGCCGGCCGTGTGCTGACCCGCACCCAGCTCGAACAATCGCTCTATGGCTGGCACGACGAACCCGACAGCAACGCCCTCGAAGTACACATCCACCACCTGCGCAAGAAGCTGGGCAGCGAATTGATCCGCACCCTGCGCGGGGTCGGCTACACCATTCCCAAGTGAGCAAAACCTGGTGACCACCGTCTGGTTCTCGCTGCGCCGCCGCCTGCTCGGTCTCTTGCTTGGTGGAGTCGCTGCGGCCTGGCTGGTGACCATGGTATTTAGCTACATCGATGCTCATCACGAAGTCGATGAACTGTTCGACGCCCAACTGGCCCAGGCAGCGCAAACATTGCTCGCCCTGGCCGGGCACGACGAAGGTGATGACATCTCGGATCTTGGCGACGCCGCCCACAAGTACCAGCGTCGCCTGCGTTGCCAGATATGGCGCGCCGACGGCAAATTGCTGATGCGTTCCAACAATGCCCCGCAAACGCCATTGACCACCGCCATCGGCTTTTCTGAAACTCGCGGTGAGGAAGGCCACTGGCGCCACTTCAGTCAGTGGAACGAGGATCACAGCCTGCAGGTGCAAGTCAGCGAAAACCACCATATCCGCGACGAATTGATTGGCCACATCGCCTGGCGCCTGCTCTTTCCGGCCCTGTTCGGACTGCCGCTGATCGGACTCTGGGTCTGGCTCGCTACCCGGCACGGCTTTGCCTCGCTGGATGGCATTGCCCGCCAGATCGCCAGCCGCGACCCCCAGCAATTGCAACCAGTGCATCCCGCCGCTGCGCCGGAAGAAATCCGCACCCTGCTCGAATCCCTGAACGGCCTGTTCCAGCGCGTCGAGCACACTTTGGAATCCGAACGCCGCTTCACGGCCGACGCCGCCCACGAATTGCGCACCCCGCTCGCTGCCCTGCATGCCCAGTTACAGGTTGCCCAGCGGGCCCGCGACGAGGATGAGCGCAACCGCTCACTGAGCCAGTTGCAGAGCGGCCTGACCCGCGCCGTCCACCTCGTCGACCAGATGCTGCAACTGGCCCGGCTCGACCCGGAATCCAGCCTGCCCGACCCGCAGGCGGTCGATCTGGCCACACTGGCCGAATCCGTCTGCGCCGATCTCGGCCCGCAGATTCTGGCCAAGAATCTTGACTTCGACCTCGAAGCCCCCCCTGAGGCGCTAGTTACCGGACAAGCGGAGTGGCTACGAGTGCTTATCCGCAACCTGGTCGATAACGCCGTTCGCTATACCCCGGAAGGTGGCCAGGTCCGCGTCGCCATCCGTCTCAACGGCAACACGATCGACCTCTCCGTCAGCGACAGTGGCCCAGGCATCCCGGTCGAGGAGCGCGAATCGGTCCTTCGCCGCTTCCATCGCCTGAACCAGGGTAGCCAGCCAGGTAGTGGCCTCGGATTAGCCATTGTTGCCCGCATTGCGGAACTACATGGAGCAACCTTATGTCTAGACACTACGCCTATTACCAAAGGCCTAGATGTAGGAGTACAATTCGCCGCACGCCGCACCACATCATGACCATAGCATTGCGGCATGCGATCGGCAGCAACTGGCCGACCCTGATTCAAGCATCGGCGTAACACCATATGACCACAGCTCAAACATTGGCTTCCCCCCCCATTGCCACGGACACTCCGCCGGAAGGCACGCGCCGGATAATCAACGGCTTGGAAAGAGTCATGTATGACGGCTACTGGATCAAGACCTATCCGGTCCCGGCCGACACCCTGGAAGCCAAGAAGAAATTGATCGAGGCACTGACGCGGCGGCTGTTCAACCACACCGAGCACGGCCTGAACATTCCCGGCACCCGGCTCAACGAAGCCCGCGAAAGTTACGAGAAAGAGACCGACCCGGCCCGCCGCCGCGTCAAGGGCGCCATGCTGGCCGGCGCGCTGTTCAACCGGGCGGCCGACATTTTTCGCAAACTGGTCGAACTGCAGGCCTGTGGCATCGAAATTCTCAGTGACAACCCGCTGATGCGCGAATGCGGCAAATGCCTGCTCGACGCCATGGAGCTCGGTCGCTGCGTGCTGCACCGTAGCGGCGAGGAAGGTATCGACGAGTTGTGGGGCGAACCGTTCCGCGCCTTCTCGATCCCGCTCGAAGATTTCTACGAAAGCCGCTATATCAAGATCGGTCAGGTTCTGCGCGACATCGACAAGATTTCCCGGGTAATGATCGACACCTTCAGCGGCATCCCGGCCTTTGCTGAAATCGAGGGACCAGTCCTCGACCTCGCCACCGCCGCCAAGATCAAAACAGAAACACTGCGTACCGACACCGACATCTTCGATGTCTGGGCCCGTATGGTTACGGCGGGCGAGCGTCTGGCCCATATCGAATGGCATGCCAGCCAGGGCGCCAACACACTCCCCTTCACTTACAATTTTCACGATGGCCTGCAACTGATCCGTCAGGGCCGCGACCTGATTTTCTACATATCCCGGGCCCGTACCGCGATGCCGAAGAGCACCCGCGAATATATCGAGCGCTGCGCCAACTACCTGGCTACTGGCCGGGCACCACTAGCCTCATCCTACCTGCCGGCCTGAACCACTCGGCAGCCAGCAAGCACTGCGCCAGTCGCGCATAACGACTACGGGCCTCTGAAAACGCAGCCGGTCTTGGCAGCTTATCGAATCGATGGCTAGCCAAGCATTCGATCGCGCCTTGCCAAGCCGGGAAACAAGCGAGTCCAGGCAAGCGCCACAAACAAGGTGCCGACCCCGCCCATCACCACCGACCCCACTGGCCCCAGCAGCGCGGCCGTCGCACCGGATTCAAATTCGCCCAGCTGATTGGAGGCTCCGATGAATATGGAGTTCACCGCCGAGACGCGGCCACGAATTTCATTCGGGGTTTCGAGTTGAACCAAGGTCTGCCGCATAACCACGCTGATGTTGTCAAAAGCGCCAGTGATCGCGAGGGCGATCAGCGATAGGCCAAAATGCTCCGACAGGCCGAAAACAACGGTCGCCAGCCCAAACGCCGCGACTGAGCCCATCAGCCATGGCCCGACCTTACGTCGAATAGGCCAACGCAGCATCATGATTGACATCAGCAGTGCGCCGGCGGCGGGCGCTGCGCGCAACAACCCCAAGCCCTGAGGCCCGGTGTGCAAAATATCGCGGGCGTAGATCGGCAACAGCGCAGTGGCACCACCGAGCAGCACCGCAAACAGATCAAGCGAAATGGCGCCTAACAACAGTTTTTTTGTCCAGACGAAGTGAACGCCAGCCAGAACGCTGCTTAGCGTCGTGGTCTCCTGGGAAGGTTGATATTTGTCATGCACCCCCTGCATCAACGCAAAGGCAAGGAGCATCAATCCAGCGCAAGTGCCATAGACCATCTGCGCGCCAGCCACATAAATCACGCCACCCAGTGCCGGGCCACAAATGACGGCGACTTGCATGCCGGTCGTCGATAGCGTGACCGCCCGTTCGAGCAGTGCAGTAGGCACCAGCATTGGCACCAAAGCCTGCTGCGCCGGCATCTGGAAAGCACGGCAGGCCCCGAGCAGGATAGACAGGCCAAGTATCAATTCGCGTGAGATGAAGCCTTTTTCTGTCGCCAGAAGCAGCAGCAGGGCCACGCTCCCCTGAGCGAGCACACACCCGGAGAATATCCAGCCCCGTCGCAATCTATCGACGAGATGGCCTGCCGGCAGGGTCAGTAGTAGCGCCGGTACGAATTGGAACAGTCCAACCAGACCCAGGTCCCAGGCGCTACCGGTGATGTCATACATCTGCCAGGCAACCGCCACCATCAACATTTGCTGGGCCAGCATGGCGGACAAGCGGGCCAGCCAGAAAAATATGAACTGCCGATAAGCGAGGAGTTCGCCAAGCCCCGGTTTGGTCATGGTTCGCGCCTTACACCGCTGAATATCTGGTCAAAACCGCAAAGAAGGCATTTAGACCTGAAAACCAACTTATCCACCCCAATACGCCAGACAGAGAACTCGCATGTGTCAATCTTCGTCTTCGTATCCGTGTTCCACCTCAAGCTCATCGGCAAATCGACTCGCCAGACCGGCCCGCCCATCCTTCGTCTTGATGACTTGAAGCAACTGCTCGAAGGTATCGTCAGCGATCGCCCCGGAGGCGCGATTGACCGACAGGACATGGACCAGGAACTCGATGTTTTCCAGGTCTTCTCCACTACCCGGTGCGCTCCCCAAAGCCGAAGCAAGCGCGTTGGCCAGGGAGTTTGCCTGCCCCTTGGGCGGCTTCGGTACGATATCGTGGTGTGCGGCTTGCACGATCCTGATCATGTCGGGATGATCTTCGGGAAGAGTCTGTTCCATGAAGCAAGTTCTACAAATAGAGTGCGGGTTATGGGGAGTCAAGGCACATGGTGCCGGCAGGCAAAATACGCCAGAGGTTCGGCTGTGATCAGTCATGCGGCCAATCGTTTCATTTTAATCGATTGCGTTTGTTGATTCTGGAACCATTCGCACCACCACGGAAGCACTGATTAAATCCACTAAAAGGCACGCATACCGTGCCAAGCCAAACATTGACAAGCCATGACGCGGCGCAAATGCGACAATCCGCCCCCGTTCATCGCTTACGACTTTCCTCGAAAATGATTGCGCAATACTTTCCCAACGGACTGGAACGCTACCTGATCGGCGGTCTGCTGATCGGTGCCGGCGTCGCTCTGCTCTTCCTCTGCACGGGCCGCCAAGGCGGCGTCAGCACCTTTTTCAGTGCAGCCTGGTCCTGGCTGCTCAGAACACCGTTTTTCCAGCAGGCCGCGTTTCGCGACACGCGACAATGGCGCCTGATCTATACGCTCGGCCTGATGCTTGGCGGCACCCTGTATTTTCTGCTGGGCCTGCCGCTCGAAAGCAGTCATTTGCCAACCTGGAAACTGGTGGTCGGTGGCCTGCTCATTGGTTTCGGCGCCCGCCTCGGTGGCGGCTGCACCTCCGGCCACGGCATCTGTGGCATGGCCTCGCTGTCCGGCGGTTCGCTGCTCATGGTGTGCACCTTTCTGGGAACCGCCATCGTCACGGCAATGAGTCTGGCGGCACTGGGGGTCGCGCCATGATCCGGAATGCCAGGTTTTTCGATCACCTCGCCACGCTGGCCAGCGGCACGCTGTTCGGTTTCGGGCTGGCCTGGTCGACGATGATTCGCCCCGAGTCCGTGCTGGCTTTCCTGACCTTTCAGGATCTCGGCCTGTTGCTGGTGCTTGGCTCGGCGGTTGGCCTCAACCTGCTGATTTTCCAGGCCTTGCCGAAAATCCGCCAACGGGCACTGCTCGGAGGCGTCTTCCAGCAACGTCCATTCTCGCTCGACAAGCAGAGTCTGGCCGGCGGCGTTCTATTCGGCTTGGGCTGGGGCATCTGCGGTATTTGCCCGGGCCCGGCACTGGCGGGATTAGGAGCGGGCAATGGCGATTTGCTGATCGCCCTGGCCAGTATTTTCGCCGGCGCAGGGATGCATGGACTGTGGGTTGATCGCCAGAACAGGAAAGCGGCGAACGTCATCTGAAAAGTTTGCCCGGCCAATCCCCGGAAGCGCCACCAGCAGCGTGTTTTCTTGATTTTCATCACCCGGAAACAATGGCCAGGCTGCGTATAATCGATAGCTGATGAACACAGCCGTCTCACTCGCCGAACACCTGCGACTCGCCGCCCGGAACACCCCGGCGGCGACTGCCTTGCTGTGCGATGGACAGCGTTGGTCATTTGCCGATCTGCTGGCTGATGTCGCTCAACTGGCGACCATGCTTCCCTCTGTCGCAACCCCTGTCATCATGCACGGCAGCAGCCTGGAACTGGCACGACATGCTTATGCCTGCAGTATCGCCAGGCGCCCGTTTTTCCCCGTCGACCGGCCCCGAGCCGATGCCACACTCGGCAATGCCTCGCCGTTATCGACCAGCGCCTGCCCTTTGGCCGACATCGCGCTGATCATCTCGACCAGTGGCAGCGAAGGCAAACCGCGCGCCGTGCTGCTTGGCAAGGCACAACTGGATGCCGCGGCAGCCGCTTCGAATTCGCTGCTGCCACTGGCTCCCGACGACCTGTGGCTGAACTGCCTGCCGCTCTACCACATCGGGGGGCAGAGCATCCTCTGGCGCTGTGCCCGGGCTGGTGCTGCAGTGCTGCTGCACGACGGCTTCGATGCGGCCCGGGTAGCCAGCGACCTGAGCAGCCATCCTGTCAGCCATATCTCGCTGGTTCCGGCCATGCTCGCCCGCCTGCTCGATCTCGGCATCCGGCCGCCGGCTTCGCTGCGCGTCACGCTGATCGGCGGCGCCGCCCTCTCCCGCCCGCTCTACGAAAAGGCGATGGCCGCCGGCTGGCCGCTCTACCCCAGCTACGGCATGAGCGAAACGGCCGCCCAGTGCGCCACCTTTGATCCGGCCGATGGCCCCTGGCATGAAGGACTGGTCGGCAAACCCATGCCCGGCCACGAAATCCGCATCGGTGACGATGGCAGGATCAGGATACGCGGACCACAAGTGATGCTTGGCTATCTCGATGGCAGCGGACTAGACCAGGATGGCTGGCTACTCACCAGCGACCTCGGCAAAATTGACTCAGGTGGCAACCTGACCGTGCTCGGCCGTGCCGACGACATGCTGATCAGCGGCGGTCGCAACGTTCATCCGCAGGAAATCGAATCCTGCCTCGCCGCCTGCCCGGGCGTCGAAGACATCGCGGTCACCGGCCTGCCCGACCCGGTCTGGGGCGACCTGATCGTCGCCCTGGTCGTTGGCCCGGTCGCCCCGGAAAATCTGCTGGCCCACGCCCGTGCGCATCTGCCATCGGCTGCCTTGCCACGCCGGATTCACCATCTCGCCCAGCTGCCGCGCAATGCCACCGGCAAGCTGGAACGTTCTGCGCTACGCCGGCTCGCCACCGAGGCCAGACCATGATCTACGCGCTGCGCAGCCGTCTGGCCTCGCCGGAAACGCTGTCCAGACTGGAGGCGCTCGCCCAGGGTGCCCCCGCCTCGGCACCGGTCAGCCTGCGTCTTGAGCTTGGCCGTTCCGATACCGACTGGCTGCACCTCTTGCCCGGACATTTGCCCAGCTGGTACCGGGCCCGCCCGAACCACCAGGAATTCCGCCTGGGCATCGGTCATGCGCTGCATGTGGCCACCGCCGGCCCCAACCGTTTTGGCGCACTGGACAATGCCTTCAGCGGATTCTGTCAGCACTGGCGCCGGAACGGCCCGGCCCTGGCCTTTGCCGGTTTCGCCTTTGATACCGCCAACAATGCACCGTTGCCCAACGCACTGCTGTCCATTCCAGCCATCCTGCTCGAAAACATGGCTGGCAACTGTTCGGTGACGCTGACGAGTGCCGCCGGACGCCTCTCTCAGGCAGCCGGTGAATGGGCGCACTGGCTAAGCCAATCACTGGCAGGCGAAACGCCACGTCTGTTGCCCAGCCGACCAGAACCGCTCGCCGAACGGGCCTGGATCGCCCGCGTCAACGGCGCCCTGCGCGATATCAGCGCCGGTAGCGTCGACAAGATCGTGCTCAGTCGCAGTCGAAAATTCGAAGCCAGTGGGCCATTTTTGCCCGCCGGCATCCTGACCCAGCTGATCGAACAACAACCGACTGGTCTGATCTACGCCTATGGCAACGGCCAGCAAATGTTCCTCGGTGCCACGCCAGAAAGGCTGGTTCGCCTGCAGGGCAGAAAGGTCGATGTCGATGCACTGGCCGGCACTGCGTGGCCAGGCTCGCTCGCCCTGTCCGAGAGCAAGAACCGCCACGAGCAGTCGCTGGTCGTCCACGCCATCTGCGCTGCGCTTTCCTCTCTGTGCGACGCCGCACCAAGCGTCGGCCCCATCGAGGAACACATGGCTGGCCGACTGGCCCATTGGCGCAACCGGATTTCAGCTGAAGTTAACGCCGAAACCAGCCTGTTCGACCTGGTTCGCACCCTGCATCCGACCCCGGCCGTCGGCGGTTTCCCGTCGGCCGCCGCCCAGAGCTGGCTGGCCGCGCACGGTGAAGCACGCAGCGGCTGGTACAGCGGCGGCCTTGGCATCCTGACCCCGGACGGCGACGGCGAGTTTTCCGTTGCCCTGCGCTCCGCCCTGATCGACGGCAACATGGCCGAACTGCAGGCCGGCGCCGGCATCGTCGCCGGCTCTGACCCGCAGCATGAACTGGCTGAAACCGAAGCCAAGCTGGGTACCCTGCTCGCCGCCCTTTCATCAGCGGCAAAATCAAGCAACAGTATCAGCGCCTGAAAACCGGCCTGATTTGCCATTTGACTGCACTGGCACAGCGCCAACCTGTCATCCCGCTGAAACATTAGTGCAACAAAATGATGGTCTTAAAGCCTATACTTCAAGGATCACATGGAGCGCGCGCGATGACCCATCCCCAATTAAAACCCCGCTTCCCGCCCGAGAACTATCTCAACCGCGAACTTGGCTTGCTGGCTTTCAATCGCCGGGTTCTCGCCCAGGCGCAAGACGAACGGATACCCTTGCTCGAACGACTGCGCTTCCTGTGCATCGTTTCCAGCAATCTGGATGAGTTCTTCGAGATTCGCATGGCCGGGCTGAAGGAACAGGTCAAGGCACACGCCACGGTGGTCACGACCGACGGCAAGACCGCGCAGGAGGCCTACCGCCTGGTCTCGGCCGAGACGCATGCAATGGTCGCCGAGCAGTACCAGCACCTGAACGATGTCATTCTGCCGGCACTGGCGGAACAGAGTATCCGCTTCCTGCGCCGCACGACCTGGAACGAAGCGCAGCGCGAGTGGATTCGCAATTACTTCATCCGCGAGATGGTTCCGGTGTTGACCCCCATCGGTCTCGACCCCTCGCACCCCTTCCCGCGTGTGCTCAACAAGAGCCTGAATTTCGCCATCGAACTGGAAGGCAAGGATGCCTTCGGCCGCAGCTCCAACGCCGCCATTGTCCAGGCCCCGCGCGTGCTACCGCGCGTCATCCGCCTGCCGGAAGAACTGGCCGGCTGTGAATACGGCTTCGTGTTCCTGTCTTCCATCCTGCACGAATTCGTCGGCGAATTGTTCACCGGCATGACCGTACTCGGGTGCTACCAGTTCCGCGCCACGCGCAACTCCGACCTGTTTGTCGACGAGGAAGAAGTCACCAACCTGCGCACCAAGCTGCAGGGCGAATTGCCACAGCGCCACTTCGGCAATGCCGTCCGCCTCGAAGTCGCCAATAATTGCTCGGAGGCAATGACCGAATTCCTGCTTGCCCAGTTCGATCTGAAGCCAACCGACCTTTACCGCGTCAATGGCCCGGTGAACCTGGTTCGTCTGATGCAGGTGCCGGACTGGGTCGACCGTCCGGACATGAAATTCCGTCCCTTCACACCCGGCACCCCGAAAGGACTGGCCAAGGGGGCCAACATCTTCGAGAGCATTCGCAAGAACGATATCCTGCTGCATCATCCCTACCAGTCCTTCGCACCGGTCATCGAGTTTCTCAACCAGGCAGCGACCGACCCGAGCGTGGTCGCGATCAAGATGACCGTCTACCGTACCGGCACCGATTCGGTCTTGATGGAATCGCTGATTCGCGCCGCCCAGAACGGCAAGGAAGTCACCGTCGTCGTCGAATTGATGGCCCGTTTCGACGAGGAAGCCAACATCAGCTGGGCAACCAAGCTGGAACAGGTTGGCGCCCATGTCGTCTATGGCGTCGTCGGCTACAAGACACACGCCAAGGCCTTGCTGATCGTACGCCGGGAGGAAGGCGGCCTGAAGCGCTACGCCCACCTCGGCACCGGCAACTACCACCCGCGTACGGCCCGTCTCTACACCGACTTTGGCCTGATGACGGCCAACGAGGAAGTCACGCACGACGTTGCCGAAGTGTTCAAGCAACTGACCGGTCTGGGCAAGGCACGGACCCTGAAGCACCTGTGGCAGGCACCATTTACCTTGCAGCAGAACGTCGTCGCCGGCATCCAGGCCGAGGCGGAGATTGCCCGCAAGGGCGGCAAGGCGCGCATCGTCGCCAAGATGAATTCGCTGCTCGAGTCCGAAGTGATCGATGCACTGTACAAGGCCTCGCAGGCCGGCGTCGAGATCGACCTGATCGTGCGCGGTGTCTGCGCGCTGCGGCCCGGCGTCCCCGGCCTTTCCGACAAGATTCGCGTCCGCTCGATCATTGGCCGCTTCCTCGAACACCATCGCATTTTCTACTTCCTGGCCGGCGGCAAGGAAAACGTCTATCTGTCGAGCGCCGACTGGATGGACCGCAATTTCTTCAAGCGCATCGAACTGGCCTTCCCCATCCTCGACCCCAAGCTGAAGAAGCGGGTCATTAACGAAGGGCTGAAGTTCTACCTGGCCGATAACCAGCAGGGTTGGGAAATGAACGGTCAGGGCGTCTACCAGCGTCGCCGCTCGACCCGCAGCACGCCGCACAATGCGCAAGGCGAACTGATGGTCAACGTAGGGAACAGCTAAAGCGATACCAATATCCTGAAAATTCAATTCTGGTTGAAGAACGTTCCACCGCTGGCCTCATGTTCCGGTTATAGTTTTAGGAATATTTGGACTTCTTGGCAAAACCAGCAAACCAGAATAGATGAACCCCCTACGGATACTCTTGGCCGACGACAGCGTGGCCATAGGCACATTTATCGGAGAGCAGCTTCGGAGCAACGGGCACATCGTCACTTTCGTGCAAAGCGGCGAAGAGACGATTGCCGCCTGTCGGGAATCGTTGCCCGAACTGATTCTGATGGACATCGAAATGCCCGGCATGGGCGGCCTTGAAGCCATCAAGCAGATCCGGAAAATTCCGGCACCGTTCCGGGTGCCGATCATCACCGTCACCAGCCACACCGATGAAGCCAACCTGCTGAGCAGTTTCATGGCCGGCGCTGACGACTACATCATCAAGCCGATCCAGCCCCTGCTCCTCGATATCCGCATCCAGGCCATGATGCGGGTCGTCGCGGAGCAGCGCTCAGCGGCTGCGATGATCGACAACATGCTCGAAGGCGTCATCCGGATCGATCGGGTCGGCCGAATTTCGGCCTTCAACAAGGCTGCCGAGAAGATCTTTGGTTACACGGCAAGCGAGGTGCTGGGCAACAATGTGAAGATGCTGATGCCTTCGCCGTATCGGGAAGAGCACGACGACTATCTGGGCAACTACGCGGCGACCGGTGAACGCAAGATTATCGGCACTGGCCGCGAGGTTAGCGGACTGCGCAAGAATGGCGAGATCTTCCCGATGCAGTTGGGCGTTACCGACGTCGAGACCCCGGACGACCGTTTTTTTGTCGGATTGATCCGCGACCTGAGTAGTGAAAAAATGCTGCGCAAGCGGCTTGCCGAAAGCCGAAACTTCCTGGCCGACGTCATCGAGCACAGCCCTTCGGCGACTTACGTCAAGAGTCGCGAAGGACGCTACCTGCTGGTTAACCGCAAGCATGAGGAAGTCACCGGTCTGTCCCGCGCCCAGGTGCTGGGCAAGACGGACGCCGAGATATTCCCGGCAGCCGCTGCAGAGGCCTACCGGCGCGTCGACCTCGACGTCATGGCTAGCGGACACACGGTCGAGGCTGAAGAAAAATTACACGAGGGGCAAGGAGAGGCCTTCTTCCTGTCAGTCAAGTTCCCGACGCGGAACAGTTCAAACGAAATTACCGGCATTTGCGGCATATCCACCGACATTACGCCGATCAAGAACTACCAGAAGGAACTCGAGCGTCTGTCGCAATTTGATGAACTGACCAATCTGTTCAATCGACGCCACTTTTTCAGCCTTGCCAAGCATGAACTGAACCGCAGTTCGCGTTATCGAAGCAAGCTGTCCGTCATGATGCTGGACATCGATCACTTCAAGCGGATCAACGATGGCCACGGCCATAAAACCGGGGATCTGGTGCTCGCCAATATCGGCAAACAGATCGGGGACACCTTGCGCGACAGCGATATTGCGGGACGCATGGGCGGCGAGGAATTTGCCATCCTGCTTCCGGAAACCGATCTCGAACAAGCCAGCATCATGGCTGAACGCCTGAGAAAACTGGTCGCAGAAACAGCGTACGACATTGGTGATGGCAGCTCATTGACCTGTACATTATCGATCGGCGTCGCCACCACGACAGACCAGCAGATCGACCTCGAGAACCTGCTACATCAGGCCGACACCGCGCTCTACGCGGCCAAGAACTCGGGCCGCAACAAGGTCAGTTTCGCCGACCGGAATCATCTGGCGTAAAGAACAGCCCGACACCCAGCACAATCAGCACCAGCGGCCACCACTTCCGGATCAGCGCCACCAGATCGAGTTCGAATAAGTCGAGATTGACGCCCAGAGCCAGGGCGCCAATCACGATCAGCGCTATCGATACGAAATTGCCTTTCATTTCATCTCCCTAAAAGGACCGATGTTCAGGCACGCCGCACGCCGACGACACCTTCGACGTCGTGGACCAGCGTCAGCGTGCGCTGCAATTGCTGCAGATTGGTAATTTCGACGGTAAAGCTCATGTGCGCCTTGCCCTGCTTGGACTGGGTGTTGACGCCGACGACATTGAGCCTCTCCCGGGTGAATATCTCGGAAATGTCGCGCAGCAAACCCTGGCGGTCATGTGCATCGACAATGATGTCGCAGGCGAAAACACCGGTGGTCTGCAGCCCCCAGTCCGTCTCGATGACCCGCTCGGGATGCAGGGCGGCCAGATTGGCGAAATTGGGGCAATCCATGCGATGGATCGAAATCCCCTTGCCGCGGGTAATGAACCCCTGGATCTCGTCCGGCGGTGCCGGCTTGCAGCAACGGGCCAACTGGGTCAGCAACTTGTCGACTCCGACGATCAGGATGCCCTGATTGCCGGCGACCGGCTTGCTCGGTTTGGCGATCACCTCATCGGGCAACTGCGTTTCGGCCAGCAGGTCGCCGCCCTTGGCCACGGCCTGGAATTGCCGCTGGTTCAGGTCGCCGCGTGCGGCGGCAATATACAGGTCATCGGCCTTGGCAAAGCCCAGCTTGTGGGACAGTTCCTCGATGTTCGCCCCGGTCTGCCCGGCCCGCTGCAATTCCTTGCCGATCAGGCCACGTCCTTCGGACAGGGTTTCTTCCAGCGCCAGGTTGGAGAACCAGCCACGCACCTTGACCCGGGCGCTCTTGGTGTGGATGTAGCCGAGGCCGGGATTCAGCCAGTCGCGTGACGGCCCGCCCACCTTGGCGGTGACGATCTCGACTTCCTGCCCGGTTTCCAGCGAGGTATTGAGTGGCACCAGTTGGCCGCCGACCTTGGCGCCCCGGCAACGATGGCCAAGATCGGTATGGACGCGATAGGCGAAATCGACCGGTGTCGAACCGGCCGGCAAATCGACGACCTTGCCCTGCGGCGTGATGACGTAAATCGTTTCGTCGAGCGCCGCCTGCTTGTAATGCTTGACCCAGTCCGAGCTGTCGGCGACTTCGTCCTTCCAGGTCAGCAGTTGGCGCAGCCAGGCGATCTTCTCGTCGTAGTCATCCTCGGTCGTCCGCTTGCTGCCTTCCTTGTAGCGCCAGTGCGCGGCAACGCCGAGTTCGGCATGCTTGTGCATCTCGGCGGTACGAATCTGGATTTCCAGACTGCGGCCATCTGGGCAGCGTACCGCCGTATGCAGCGAACGGTAGTAGTTGCCTTTGGGGTTCGAGATGTAATCGTCGAACTCCCTGGGAATCGGCAGCCACAGGTTGTGCACGATGCCCAAGGCGGTGTAGCAGTCCTTCAGGTCATCGACGATGATGCGCAGGGCGCGAACGTCATAGACCTCGGAAAACTCGACATCCTTCTTCCGCATCTTGTTCCAGATGCTGTAGATATGCTTCGGACGGCCATAGACTTCAGCCCCCTTGACGCCGGCAGCTTCGAGTTCGCCACGGACTCGCGCCACCGCATCGACGATGAACCTCTCGCGCTCGCTGCGCTTCTCGTCCAGCATCTTGGCAATTTTCTTGTAGGTATCCGGATGGATGAAGCGGAAGGACAAGTCCTCCAGTTCCCACTTCAGTTCCCAGACCCCGAGCCGGTTGGCCAGCGGCGAATACAGTTCCAGCGTTTCGCGCGCCACCTGCACCCGCAGTTCATCCGGATGTGCCGCATAGAAGCGCAAGGTCTGCGTCCGGCTGGCCAGACGCAGCAGCACGACACGGATGTCCTCGACCATGGCGAGCAGCATCTTGCGCAACACTTCGACCTGCGCCTTCATCTCCGCCGGATTGATCTCGCCGGCCTCGATGTTGATGGCAACGAAACCCTTGGTAATTGGCCGCAACCTGTTGAGTCGGGAAATGCCATGCACCAGATGGGCAGCCGGCTTGCCGAAACGCGATTCGATGCTGACAATGCCATGCTCGTCATGGGACGGAATGGCGAAGAGCACGGCGGCAATGCGCGACTCGACATCGAGCTTGAGTCCGGCAATGATGACCGCCATGCCCAGCGCGTGCGACCAGATGCGTTCACCGCTACCCAGCGTCCGGTCGCCATAGACTTCCCAGGCGTATTCAACGGCCTTTTTCAGGCGCTCGGCATCAGCAGGAGGAACCCCGTCAGTCAAGGTGACGAGGAACTGTTCGAAGTCGCTCGTGGCGGCGACGGAATGGACAACGGAAACCATAGTCGCAATTATAAGTCTGATCGTTCTCTGCCCGATCCCGACGACATCAATTTCAGGCCCCCGGGTCTACCCCAACAGCGCCATGAGCGGCTTCAGGCATAATCCCCGACCATGAAAAATCTGTTCGCCAACCCCTATCTGTTGCTGACCCTGACCGTCCTTTCCTGGTCCGGCAACATGGTCATCGGCCGCGGTGTGCGCGGCGACATTCCACCGCTCACCTTTGCCTTCTGGCGCTGGGTCATCGCTTTCCTGCTCATCCTGCCACTGGCCCTGCCGCACCTGAAAACGCAGTGGCCGCTCTTGAAGAAAGGCTGGAAACCCTTGCTGGTGCTCGGCCTGCTCGGTGTCGGCGGCTACAACACCTTTGCCTATCTGGCCCTGCAGGACACCACGGCGACCAATGCCGCGCTGCTCAATTCCTTCATCCCGATCGCCACCATCGCCATCTCCTGGGCCTTTCTCGGCAAGCACCTGCGCCGGATCGAGGGTATCGGCGTCGTCGTCTCGCTGTGTGGTGCGATGACCATCATCTCGCGTGGCGATATTGCCGTATTGGCCCACCTCAACCTCAACGTCGGCGACGTCTGGATGCTGGTCGCCGTGCTCGACTGGGCAATCTATACGGTCGCCCTCGCCTGGCGCCCGGCGGGGGTGCACCCGATGCTGATGCTCGGCGCCACGACCGTCATCGGCCTCAGCGCGCTGGCCCCGGCCTATGCCTGGGAAATGGCCCAGGGGCGGGTGATGAACATCCATTTCGGCTCGCTCTCGGCACTGGCTTACGTCGGCATTTTCCCCAGTTTCCTCGGCTACATTTTCTACAACAAGGGCGTGGCCGAAGTCGGCCCGAACAAGGCCAGCCTGTTCATCCATCTGATGCCGGTCTTTGGCACCCTGCTCTCCTTCCTGTTCCTCGGCGAAATACCGTTCTGGTACCACTACCTTGGCATCGGGCTGATCTTTACCGGCATCTGGCTGACCACAAAGAGATGAGAGAGCTGCTCGACCGCCTGCGCGGCAAGAAGCAAACGCTGATCCCCGACACCCTGTGGGCGATCACCGTCACTGCCCTGCCTTTTCTCGACATTCTGGCAAGCGACGAGCAGAAACAGCTGAAAACGCTGGCCGAGGCCTTTCTCGCCGAAAAGGAATTCAGCACGGCCGGCGGGCTGGAACTGACTGACGAAATCTGCGTCTCCATCGCGGCCCAGGGCTGCCTGCCCATCCTCAAGCTCGGCCTCAACGCCTATCGCGACTGGATCGGCATCGTCGTCTATCCCGACGAGTTCGTCGTGCCGCGCCGCATCGAGGATGAATCCGGCATCGTGCACGAATACGACGACGTGCTTTCCGGCGAGGCCTGGGAAGGCGGCCCGCTGATCGTTTCGTGGCACGACGTGCAGATGGCCGGCGACGGTTACAACGTGGTCATCCATGAATTCGCCCACAAGCTGGACATGCTGAACGGCGACGCCGACGGCATGCCGGCCCTGCACAGCGGCATGACCGAAGCCGAGTGGGAGGAAGTCTTTTTCGCTGCTTACGAGGATTTTTGCCAGCGCGTCGACAGCGGCGAGGAAACCGCCATCGACCCTTATGCCAGCGAAGATCCGGCCGAATTTTTTGCGGTGCTGACCGAGAGCTTCTTTGAAATTCCGGACCTCGTTACCGAGGAATATCCAGCCCTGTACGAACTGCTCAGCCGCTACTACCGGCAAGACCCGCTGGCCCGGCTGACAAAAGCTGCCAGCGCGTCGAGCACCAGCGCCTCCTGATCGCGCTGCGGCGAATGGCCGCATTTCGGCAGCTTCAGCAACGCTGTTCCCGGCACCTGCTCGGCGATCACCTCGATCTGGCGCATCGTCGCATACTCGTCGTCCTCCCCCTGGATGGCCAGCACCGGGCAGCGGATTCTCGGCAAATATTCCTCGATATTCCAGTCGCGGAACGGTGGCGACAGCCAACAGTCATTCCAGTCACTGAACACCCGTGGCGCATCGCGATGGTAGCGGGCCAGCTTGTGTGGCCAGTCGGTGTTGTCCCATACCTGGCGGGCAGCCCGAATTCCGGCCAGCGTTTCGGCCTCGACAAATTCATGCGGTGCCATCACCGCCACACCGAGCGGCTCCTCGGGGAAAGCGCCAGCGAAGATCAGTGCAATGCTGCCACCGTCGCTATGCCCGATCAGGATTGGCCGCTCGATCTTCAGTGCCTCCAGCAACGCCGGCAGCATTTCCTCACCCTCGCGGTGCATGTAGCGTACCGTACGAGGCTCCGGATAGGCTTCCGAACCACCGTAACCAGCGCGAGACCAGACGATCAATCGGCAGCCGGTCGCTACTGCCAGTTTTTCCGGAAAGTGGCGCCACATGGTGACGCTGCCCAGGCCTTCATGCAGCAACAGCAAGGTCGGCCGCCCTTCGGTAGTGGCGGGGTAATCGCGATATTCGAGTTTCAGGCCTTTGACAGTAACGTGTTTCATGCGCTCAAAAGAAATTCGCGGACGACGGCAATCTGGTCATCCGACTGGAACATGGGGGCATGGCCAACGCCGGCGATTTCCGCCAGTTTTGCGCGCGGGCCACAGGAAGACATTTTTTGCCAGGTATCGCGGGTCAGCAGATCGGACTCGGCGCCGCGAATAACCAGTGTCGGGCAGCTAATTTGCCCATAGAGAGGCCAAAGGTCAATGTCCTGATCGGCGAACGCCGCCTTGAACGGCTCGGCGATGCGAGGGTCGTAACGAAAGGCCCAGCGGCCATCGGCGCGCTGGGTGACACTGGTCTCGGTCAGATGGTGCCATTGCGCCTCAGTCAGCGGACCGAACGGCTCACTGACCAGTTTGACGAAAGCCAAAGCCTCGTCAAAAGTCGGCCAAACCGGATCGACACCGACATAAGTCGCGATGCGGTGTAGCGATTCGACGGTAATCAAAGGCCCGACATCATTGAGCACCAGTTTGCGGATCGGCGTTCCCTCCTGCGCCGCCAGCGCCATGCCGATCAGCCCGCCCATTGAAGTACCCACCCAATGCACGGTGTCGACATTGAGCCGAGCAATCAGAGTCACCATGTCGGCCACGTATTGCGGGATGGCATAGGCGGCAGGATCGCGCAGATGGGCGCTCTTGCCGCGCCCCACCACATCCGGGCAGATCACCCGGTAATGCGCCGACATCGCTTCGGCCAGCGCATCGAAATCCCGGCCGTTGCGAGTCAGGCCATGAACGCAGACCAACACGCGCGGATTGTCGCGGGCGCCCCACTCGGTGTAGGCCATCCGGTGCAAACCGGATGGTCCAATGCACTGCACGGTATTTTGTTTAAATTGCATAGTGCCTCCTCTTCGCCAATGTATCACCGGCCGTGCCAATAGCGACGATGCTCTTGCCGCCAAGCCGACAAGGCCACGCCCTGCCCGCCTAAAAACACCTGCACGGCGCCATCGCGATCAGTACGCCAGATATGGCTCCCCATCGCCTCGTGACGCGCCACCACTTCCGCCTTGGGATGCCCGAATCGACTGCGATAGCCGACCGGAATGATCGCCTCACTGGCCCCGACGGCCTGCAGAAAAGCGGGCGTCGACGAGGTTTTCGAGCCGTGGTGTGGCATCAGCAGCACATCGGCCTGCAACATACCCGGATAGCGCTTGAGCAGTTCCACCTCGTCCGGTGCCTCGATATCCGAGGTCAGCAACATCCGCCGGCCACCGGCTTCGACGCGCAGCACGCAGGACAGATGATTGGACTTCGTATCTCCCGAGTATGCATCGGCCGTCGGATGCAGTACCTCGAACACAACACCATCCCAGACCCAGCGCTGGCCTGCCAGGCAGCGCTGCCCCTCTAGCCCGGCCACCGAGGAACGTACCTCGCCAACCGCCAGCGCCGCCCGGACCGAGGCTGTTCCGCCGGAGTGGTCGGTATCCCGGTGCGTCACCATCAACATGTCGACCTTGTCGATACCCAGAAAGCGCAGATAGGGCACGACAACGCGTTGCCCGGCATCCGATTCGGCGCTGTAGAGCGGACCTGGATCGTAGATCAGGGTGTGCTCGCGAGTCCGCAGCACGCTCGCCAACCCCTGACCAACGTCGAGGACGCTGATCCACACCTCGCCGTCGGCCGGTTTTTCCGTCGCCCAGAACAGCGTAGGCACCACCAGGAAGGCTCCCAGCCAACGCCCAGGCAATCCGCGCGGCAATAGGCAGAGCGCCACGCCAAGCCCGGCCGACACAGCGAGCCACAAGGGCGGGGCCGGGACTTGCCAGACCGGCCAGGTCGCACACCATTCGAGATAATCCATCAACCAGGCCATGACCTGATGCGCCAATCCGAAAATTGGCCACCAGGGCACCACGGCACCGAGCAGCGCGAGTGGTGTGACGACAAAGCTGATGACCGGAATGGCAAGTGCATTGGCCAGTGGGGAAACCAGCGAAAATTGCTGAAAAATCAGCAGCAATATCGGCAATGAAGCGAGCGTCGCCACCCACTGGGCAATACCCCAGGAACGCACATGGGCAAGCCAGCCCTGCCCTTCGCCAACCTGCGCCGATCCGACATAGAGCAAAGCGCCGACAGCGCCGAACGACAGCCAGAACCCGGCCGCTAATACTGCCCAAGGGTCGACCAGCAGCACCACCAGCAGAGCCAGAGTCAGGGTTCGGCTCGGCGCCACAATGCGCCCGGACAACATGGCCGCGGCAGCGACGAGCAGCATGTAGAGCGTCCGCTGGGCCGGCACGGCAAATCCGGCGAGCAAGGCGTAGCCCAGCGCGGCAAGGCAGGCTGCGAGCAAACCCGCCTTTTGGGCCGGCAGGCGCAATACCAAAGCGGGAACCTGCCGCCAGCCAAACGACACCAACCAGCCAAACAACGCAGCGACCATCGTCACGTGCAATCCGGAAATGCTCATCAGATGGGTCGTTCCAGTCCGGTTGAAGGTGGCCCACAACTCACCGTTGATCGCCTTCTGGTCACCAATGGTCAGTGCCACCAACACACCGGCCCACGGGTAGCTCACCTCCGGCAGCATTCGGGCAAATGAAGCCCGAACCGAGTAGCGCAAACGCTCGACGGCGTAATCCGGCTGCCAGACCATCTCTTTGATGCGCTGCGGCGGGTTCGGACGAATATAGCCAGTGGCCCGAATGGTACGTTCGAGCAACCAGGCCTCGTAATCGAAGCCACCAGGGTTGGCATTGCCGTGCGGCCGCTTCAGGCGCACTGTAAAGCGCCACTGTTCGCCGGGCCGCACCGGCAGGCGCTCGAACTGCTCTTCATCGCGCCGGCCCTGATACCAGGACAGCATGATCCTTTGCGGCACGACGGCGGCGCTCGTCGACACGCTGGTTACGTCGAATTCGAAACGGGTACCGTTACTGAAATCCTGCGGCAGCCCGGCTATAACGCCGACCACCTCAACATCGCGCCCCTCCCAGGTCGTGTCAAGCTGGTCGGCCAACCGGATATCGGCCCGCCAGCCAGCCCAGGCAAAGCCTAGCGCCAAGCATCCGGCCAGCGCCAGCAGGCGCACCGGCCAGTTGTGCCAGCGCAAAGTTGGCAGCACCAGAGCAAGCCCGCCCACGGCCCAGGCTGCCCAGGTGGGCAGTTCCGGCTGCATCTGCAGGCAGAGCACACCGATGGCGAAGGCGAGAATATTCAGGCGCATGCTGCAATAATAAGGGCATGCGCCGGACCCTGAAAAAATACCTACCCGATCACGAAACGATACGCCAGAACCCTTGGCTGAAGCCGTTCGAGTCGTCGCTACTGCATCCTCGTTTATGGCATTTGAATCGCCATTCGGCCGCCGGTGCGGTCGCTGCAGGACTGTTCTGCGGCCTGATTCCCGGTCCGCTGCAAATGCTCGGTGCCGCGATCTGCGCCCTGATCTTCCGCGTTAACCTGCCGTTATCGATGTTGGTGACGCTGTACACCAACCCCTTCACCATCGTGCCGCTATATTTGCTGGCCTACGAGATCGGACGACTGTTTCTGGGAGATGGCAGCGGTTTCATCACGCCACCGGCGTTCAATCCCACCGATATGCTGGCCTGGACGACCGCCATGCAGACATGGATGCTGGCCGTCGCCAAGCCCCTCGGCATCGGCCTGTTACTGCTCGCTAGCGGACTGGCAGTAGCGGGCTACGGAGCGACCCGGGCGGCTTGGCGACTCTACCTGATCGCCGCCTGGCGGCGGCGCAAGACGCTCAGGTCCGGAAGCGGGCAATAGCCGAGCTCAAGTCGTGGGACAGCGTGCGCAGGGAATCGGCAGTGGCTGCGTTACCGCTGGCCGCCGCGCTGTTCTCTTCCGCCATCTGGGCAATGCGCTCGACGTTCTGTGCGATTTCCGTGCTGGCCGCCGCCTGTTCGCGCAAGGCAACAGAGATTTCGGACACCGCATCCAGCACCTGACGCGACTGCGTCTGCACCTGGCTGATCGCCTCACCGGCCAATTGCGCCTGTTCGACGCCGGAAGATACCCGCTGGACCCCCTCTTTCATGCTCGACACGGCAGTCGCCGTACCGGTCTGGACGGCAAGGATCATGGCGGAAATTTCCTGCGTCGACTTCGCAGTCCGCTCTGCCAGCTTTCTGACCTCGTCGGCGACAACGGCAAAGCCGCGCCCCGACTCACCGGCCCGCGCCGCTTCGATGGCCGCGTTGAGCGCCAGCAGATTGGTCTGGTCGGCAATATCCTTGATGGTGCCCACAATCGCCGAAATCTGTTCGGATTGCTGGCCCAGCGCCTCTACCGCTGCCGCCGACTGATTGACGGTCTGGGCAATGCCCTGAATTTCGTTGACCACGCCCTCGACGATACGACCGCCACGCGCTGCCAGCTGGTCGGACTCCCGGGAATAGTTCTGTGCATCCTGCGCATTCTTGGCGATGTGATCGACGCCGACGGTCATCTGCTCGACGGCTGCCGCCATACTCGAAGCCGAATCGCTTTGCGCCGATGTGCCAGCGGAAATCTGCTGGCTGGACGAAGCCAGTTGTTCGGCAGCCTGATTGAGTTGCCGGACGTCGTTCTGAACGCCACCGAGCAATTTGCGGAATGAAGCGGCCATCCCGTTGAAATCCTTGCCTGCAGCATGGAGTTCATCGGCACCCCGCGTATCGAACTCTGCCGTCAGATCGCCATCAGCCAGGCGACGGGCACCCTGGGAAAAATCCCCAACGCTGTTAAGTACCGAATAATAGGTGCCCAGGCCAAGATACCCGACCAGCAAAGCGACGAATATCGACAAGCCCGTTTCGAACAGCAATACCTTGCGCGCCTGATTCATCCGCCCCTGCAACTGCAGTTCAAATTGCGGCATCAGGGTATCGAACATGACCTTGTAGCCCAGATCGATGACCTGCGTGGTCATGGCGAAATAATCCTGCGGCGCAGTCACAAACTTTTCACCAAGAATGTCGTCACGCACCAGGGAGAAGACTTTTTCAGCGCCGTCGGAAAACTCCTTCGTCGGCCCGACAAGCGCCCCCTGGAGGGCAGGTACGAAACGAATCACTTTCTCCAGATTGGTATTTTGGGCACGCAGCGTGCCCGCCATTTGGGCAATCTGCGAGGCAATATCGATCCGCATTTGCGGCGACAATTCCTTCTTGGTCAAAACCCCGGTTCCCCTCGCCCGGGTAATGCCCAAGGGCTCCAGCATGGCCGGCATCTTGGTGACGATGGTATCCATGAAGTAATAAGTGTCCATCACCGGATCAAGCGTCAACTGGGTCTCATCGGCGACCTCGACCATAAATTGCAATACATTGGCGATCATCACCGAGTGCCGCTTGATGTTTTCTGGCGGCGCCCAAGTCAGCCCCTCGCTGCGAATGACCTCCCAATCCTGACGAACAGCTTTCCAGCTGGCGCTATCACGCAGTTTCGGCGAAAGTGCTGCCTCTGTCGCGGCGACAGCATCCACTACGTCCTTTTCCTTGGCTGCCCGCTTTTCCTTCATGGCCTCGTTGCCATTCAAGACACCGGAAGAAAGCCCCCGGTGTTGCTGCATGACCTGTGCCATGCGGTTCATCGGCTTGAGCATCTGCAGCCCCACCAACTCCTGGCGCGCCGTCTCGATATCAAGATTCAGATGGGAATAGACAGAAAACAGCAACACGGACATGACTACCGAGACCGCCGCGCCAAGCAGCAGGAACTTGCTGTTGTAGCGCAGGCGATTCATCAGGACGACGGCTGGGGAAAAGAGGGCTTGCATATTATTGTCTCCTCACCGAGAGGTGTGAGTTGGGATGTGCAATATTAAATTAAAACACTTTTGTTCAATCTAATACTTATCAAATTATTCGCAAAGAATGCCGTCATTCAAATTGAGAACCCGGTCAGCCTTGGCCGCCAACTGCTGATCGTGCGTCACCACAATGAGGCTGACCTGCTGCTGGCGAACACGTTCAATCAGCAATCCGAAGACGACTGATGCCGTATGACTATCGAGATTCCCGGTAGGTTCATCGGCCAGTAGACACGAAGGATCGCTGACCAGGGCGCGAGCGATGGCAGCGCGCTGGCGCTCGCCACCGGACAACTCGCCCGGTCGATGTTCCAGCCGGTGCCCCAAGCCAACCGCCGTCAGTATTTCGGCCGCCTTGGCCAGTGCGGCATGACGTTCCGTACGCCTGATCAGCAAGGGCATGGCCACATTTTCAAGGGCCGAAAATTCGGCCAGCAGATGGTGGAACTGATAGACGAAGCCGAGGTGCCGGTTACGCCAGTCACCGCGATCGACCTCGCCGAGTGCTGAGAAATCGCGCCCCATCAGCGTTACGCTGCCGGCTGATGGGGTATCCAAGCCGCCCAGTAGGTGCAGCAGCGTACTTTTCCCGGAACCGGAAGCGCCGATGATGGCCACCGTTTCGCCGGGTTGCACGGCCAGATCGATACTGGACAGGACGGGCACTTCCAGGCCGCCACCGCGAAATACCTTGGACACCCCGCGGGCGATCAGAATGGACTCACTCATAGCGCAGCGCCTCCGCGGGATTGACCCGTGATGCCTTCCAGCTCGGGTACAGCGTGGCCAGCAGGGCCAGCACGAAGGCAATCAGGGTTACGCCCCAGACATCGCTCCATTGCAGTTCGGAGGGCAGGTCGGAGATGTAATAGACCTCTTTCGACAGGAAATGCACACCGAGCACTTTTTCAATGAACGGCACCACGACATCGATATTGAGCGCCAGCAGCACGCCGCCAACGATCCCCAGGCCCAGCCCGATGAACCCGACCAACGCGCCCTGGATAACAAAAATCCCCATGATCGACAGTGGCCGCGCCCCCAGCGTGCGCAGGATGGCGATGTCGGCCTGCTTGTCGGTCACCGCCATGACCAGCGTCGACACCAGGTTGAAGGCAGCGACGGCGACGATCAGTGACAGGATGATGAACATCATGTTCTTTTCAATCTGCACGGCACGGAAGAAATTGGCATGGCTCTTGGTCCAGTCATTCAAATAGGCATCGGCATCGATGTAACGAACCAGTTCGCGGGCAATACGCGGCGCCTGGAAGAGATCGTCGACCTTCAGGCGTACACCGCTGACCCGGTCTTCCATCTGGTAGAGCTTCTGCGCATCTTCAAGGTTGATCAGCGCCAGCCCCGAGTCGTATTCATACATGCCGACCTCGAAGATGCCGACTACCTTGAACGACTTCAGGCGCGGCACCACGCCAGCCGGCGTCACTGTGCCCTGCGGCGCAATCAGCGTCACCTTGTCGCCGGTAAAGACGCGCAGCGAACGGGCCAGATCGGCCCCGAGTACGACACCGAACTCACCCGGCCGCAGATCATCGAGGCTGCCACTCTGGATGGTCTTGCGGAAATCAGCGACCCGATCTTCCTGATCAGGCAGGATGCCGCGGACAATTGTCCCCTTGACGGTGCCATCGACGGTAAACATCCCTTGCGACTGGACAAAGGGGGCACTGGCCCGGACTTCCGGATGCTTCATCGCCTGCTCGGCGACGGCCTGCCAATTGGGCAATTCGCCGCTGATGCCGGTAATCTGGATGTGCGAAGCCACCCCGAGAATGCGTGTCCGCAATTCCTTCTGGAAGCCGTTCATCACCGACAGCACGACGATCAGAGCGGCGACGCCGAGGCCGATGCCGAGCATCGAGATCAGTGATATGAATGAAATGAAATGATTGCGTCGTTTGGCGCGCGTATAGCGCAGGCCGATCAACAACTCGTAAGGCAATGCCATGCGTATAACACCGGGCGTCTAAAGTCGCTATGGTACACTTTTTGGTTGCCAACCTATTGCCTGCTGCCCGTGCGCCTCACCCTGCTTGTCCCAGAACTGATCTGGCCCGAACCGAATGACCAACTGACACTCGGGAAACTCGCGGCCCCGGGATTCGAATGGCTGGCCGCCCGTGCCGCTTTCGAGCGCCAGGCCAGGGTCGCTTTTGAAACCGCCCTCGCCCGCCAGTTCGGCCTGGACAACGCCCCCTTCGGCGCCCTCCGCCTGCTCGGCGAAGCTGCTGGACAGGACAAGAGCGACGGCCACTGGTTGTGCGCCGATCCGGTACATCTGCGCTTTCATCACGAACGGATCATTCTGGCCGATGCTGGCGCTTTCGATCTGGAAGAGGACGAAGCGCACGCCATCGTTGCCTCGCTGAATACCGAGTTTGCCGACATCGGCCAGTTTCATGTCAGCACGGCCCGGCGCTGGTATCTGCGCCTGCATACGCCGGTCGACCATCATGCCGAGCCGATTTCCACCATTGCCGGCCGTCGCCTGGACAACGAACTGACCGACAAGAATGGCGTACTGACCCGCTGGCTCAACGAAGTCCAGATGTACCTGCACGGCCACCCGGTCAACGAACGCCGGCAGGCGGAAGGCAAGCCGGCCGTCAACAGCCTGTGGCTGTGGGGCGGCGGCAGCTTGCCGAGGCTGGCAAAACCTGATGCCTCCGCCGTCTGGAGCAACAACCCGCTGGCCACCGGCCTGGCCAGCGCCAGTGGCACACCGACGCAGCCGTGCCCGAACGGACTCGCCGCCCTCCTGACACAAGCCGCCGCCGAGCAAAACCAGCTTGTGGTCCTCGACAGCCTGTTACCCCCGGTGCTCTACGAAGATGGCCCGGGCTGGCGGGATGCCTGGGAAAAGCTGGACAACAACTGGTTCGTACCGCTGCGTGCCGCACTCGGCCGTCAGGTCGAAACGCTGACCATCGTCGCCCCGACCATCTACGGCCAGTTGACCTGGACGCTGCACGGTAAGGACCGCTGGAAATTCTGGCGCAAACCGCGTCCGCTCGCCGCGCTTGCCAAGGATCTGGCCGAAGGAACAACGCCGTGACCAACATCACCACCCGCAGCAGCTCGCCACGCGTCGTCTGGCAACTCGAACAGCAGGGCCTGCACCCGCTGCTCGCCCGTCTTTACGCCGCCCGTGGCATCAAGGACAAGTCGGAACTCGATTACGAACTGAAGTCGCTGATTCCGCCCACCGCCCTGACCCACGCTGCTGAAGCCGCCCAACTGCTGGCCGATGCCATCGAAGCCGAAGCAAAGATGCTGATCATCGGCGACTACGACTGCGACGGCGCCACCGCCACAGCCGTCGGCATGCGCGCCCTGAAGTCGCTGGGTGCCGATGTCGATTTCCTGCTGCCTGACCGCTTCAAGCTCGGCTACGGACTGTCACCGGAAATCGTCGACGTCGCTGCCGAGCAGTCGCCCGACCTGATCATCACCGTCGACAACGGCATCGCCAGCCTCGAAGGTGTCGCCCGCGCCCAGCAACACGGTATCGCGACGCTGATCACCGACCACCACCTGCCAGCGGCAACGCTGCCGGCTGCAGATTGCATCGTCAACCCGAACCAGCCCGGCTGCGATTTCCCGTCCAAATGCATCGCCGGCGTCGGCGTCATGTTCTACGTCATGCTCGCCCTGCGCGCCGAACTGCGCGAACGCGGCTGGTTTACACCCAACGGCGGCGATCGCCCGGAACCCAATTTCGCCAACCTGCTCGACCTCGTCGCGCTAGGCACCGTGGCCGATGTCGTCAAACTCGACCGCAACAACCGCATTTTGGTCAGCCAGGGCTTGAAGCGCATGCGCGCTGGCCAGATGCAGCCCGGCATCGCCGCCCTGTTCAAGGCCGCCGCCCGCGATCCGAAACGCGCTACCGCCTTCGATCTCGGCTTCCTGCTCGGCCCACGCCTCAATGCCGCCGGCCGGCTGGCCGACATGCGGCTTGGTGTTGAATGTCTGCTCACCGATGACCCGAGTCGCGCCCTGCAAATCGCCCAGGAACTCGACGGCCTGAACCGCGAACGCCGTGAGATCGAAGCCGGCATGCAGGAGCAGGCGCTGATCCTGCTCGAATCGCTGGACGTGGCCAACGCCGCCCCCGGTATCGCCCTGTTTGATGCCGGCTGGCACGAAGGCGTCGTCGGCATCCTCGCTTCGCGCATCAAGGACAAGCTGCACCGCCCGGTCTTCGCCTTTGCCCGCGGCGAAGGCGGCATCGTCAAGGGTTCCGGTCGCTCGATTCCCGGCCTGCATCTGCGCGATGCGCTCGACCTCGTCGCCAAGCGTGCCCCCGGCCTGCTCGTCCGCTTTGGCGGCCATGCCATGGCGGCCGGCGCAACGCTCAAGGAAGAAGACTTCGAGCGCTTCAGCCAACTTTTCGCCGAAGTCGCCGCTGAACTGCTCGCCCCGGCCGACCTGACCCGCACGCTGGAAACCGACGGCAATCTCGAAGGCGGCTACATCTCGCTGGAAACCGCCCGCATGCTGGAAAACGAAATCTGGGGCCAGGGCTTCCCGGCGCCGTTGTTCATGGATGATTTCGATGTCGAGCAACAGCGCGTACTCAAGGAAAAGCATCTGAAACTGCGCCTGCGCAAAGGCGACACCCGTATCGACGCCATCCAGTTCAACTTCAGCAACCAGCCGGGTAGCCGCACCCGCGTCGCCTATCGGCTGGCCATCAACGAATACATGGGCGTCGAAAGCCCGCAGTTGATGGTTGAACATCTGGAATAAAAAAGGGGGCTGCGCGCCCCCTTGACCGTGCCCGTTCCTGAACGGGTTCTAGAACTCTTCCCATGCCTCGGTGTCATTGTCCGGCAAGACGCTCTGCTTGATGGCGACCTTTGCTTTCTGGCTCCGCGGAACCTGTGCCACCGGTGCCGAAAGCTGGACCCGAGGACTTTCCAGCCGGGCGTTATGCCCTTTACCCGCCGTGGCAGTCCGGCCAAGATTGAATACCGACACGCACTGCACCAGGCTATTTGCCTGATCTTCGAGCGACTCGGCTGCAGCAGCAGCCTGTTCGACCAGCGCGGCATTCTGCTGGGTCATTTCGTCCATCTGGGCAACGGCGATATTGACCTGCTCGATACCGGTGCTCTGCTCACGGCTGGCCGCTGCGATGTCATTCATGATCGTTGCGACATTGCGAATCGCCGATACCACTTCGTCCATCGTGCTACCCGCCTGCTCGACCAGCTTGGAACCGACATCGACTGTTGCCGCGGAATCCGAGATCAGGCCCTTGATCTCCTTGGCAGCTGCGGCACTGCGCTGCGCGAGGTTACGCACTTCGGTGGCGACGACTGCAAAGCCACGTCCCTGCTCGCCGGCCCGCGCTGCTTCGACCGCAGCGTTCAGGGCCAGGATATTGGTCTGGAAGGCAATACCGTCGATGACGCCAATGATGTCGGCAATCTTGCTCGATGAGGAATTGATGCTGCCCATCGTCTCAACAACCCTGGAGACCACTTCGCCCCCCTTGTTGGCAACGACCTGGGCATTGCTGGCCAGTTCTCTGGCACGATTGGCGTTATCGGCATTGAGACGGACGGTGCTGGTCAGCTGCTCCATCGACGATGCCGTCTCTTCAAGACTGGAGGCCTGCTCTTCGGTACGGCTGGACAGGTCCGTATTACCCGAGGAAATTTCCTGCGAGGCCGTGTTGATGGCTTCACTTGAATCCTGGATATGCATGACGATGTCGCGTAGCTGGTCGACCGTCGCGTTAACGTTGCTCTTCAGCATCCCAAGCATGCCGCTGTAATCAGCCACGATCTTCTCGGTCAGGTCACCGCGCGACAATTTGCCAAGAACGGCACCGACATCTTCCAGCGCACGACTGACGCCGTTCAACAACTGGTTGAGTCCATTGCCCAACTGCAAGTAGAAACCCTGCATGTGGGTGACATCGAAACGACCGGAGAAATCGCCATTCGCTGCAGCATCGATGATGCCGGCCATTTCCCGTTCAAGCAGTACTTGCGCCGTCCTATCCTGCCACTCGACCGAAACACCAAGACGCTCTTTCTCTGCATTGACCACCGGAGTCGCCAGCAATGAGAAATAACGGCCGCCAATCTCGATTTCAGCCCGATGCTGCCCTTTCAGCGAAGCCAGCATGTTGCGCTGATGCGCTGGATTACGATGGAATTGATCAAAAGAAGCACCAAGAACACCATCGGTCCGGAAAGTCGGCAAAGCGGTACGGATATCGCTCTCGGCCCGGCGGAACATTTCCAGCACTGCCTGGTTGCAATAGATAATTTTGCCGTCGTTGTCGGCTAGCATCACATTGGTCGAGGAAACGTCGAGCGCCGTCTTGACGCGCAGATTGGCATTGGCGACCTGATGCTCGGATTCAATGCGGACACCAAGATCCTTCTGCATGCGATCGAGCGACTGCATCAGTGTGCCAATCTCGTCGCCGCGCGTCGTGTCGATCTGATTGTCGTACTTGCCGCCGCCGATTGCCGAGAAAACTGTCATTACCTCACCGACTGGCTTGGAGATCAATCGGCGCGATGCAAACAAGAGCAGCAGGCTGACAACGCCGAGTACCAACGGCACGGTCAACAAGACAAAATTACGGATCGATGCGGCATCCCGGGTGATTTCATCGACATAAGTGCCTCCGGCCACCAGCCATTCCCATTCAGGAATGCTGCCAAAAACAACCAGCTTATCTCGGGGGGAAGTCTCGCCTTTTTCCTTGTTGATCCAGGGATAACGAATCTCCCCCTGCTGTTTTTCCAGCATCTGGCGAATGAAGGTATTGCCGGCCGAATCCGTGGCATCGGCAATGCTGGTACCTTCCTTCTCCTTGACCTGATGCACAATCAGCGTGCCAGCCGTGGGGCCGGGATGCGAATCCAGAATGTAGTAATAGCCAGTTTCACCGATCTTCTGAGCGCGAATTTTTTCTATAAGGCTATTCAAGCCGTCGGTGATATCAACACCGGCAAACAACACACCAATCACCTTACCGTCGTTACTCTTGATCGCCTTATACCGTGCCGCATATTCACGTCCGAACAGCTTTGCCCGGCCGGCAAACTCACCGCCACCGATAATCCTGGCATAGGCAGGATGATTCTTGCCCAGGAAGGTACCGACGGCACGCTCGCCATTTTCCTTGGTCAGCGAGGTTGCGATCCGAACGAAATCATCACCCTGCCTCGCAAAAATCGTAACCACCCGACCTGTTGTTTTACGAAGGCGGTCAAGATTGGCGAAATTGAGGTTGAGAACAACATTGCCAGCTTTCAGAGTTGGCGTTGCCTGGTCGCCAATCTGTACCGTCTTGTCGGTCTGTAGCGAAAAATCTTCCCCGAGATCCTCGCTCAGTACATTAAGAACAACCGACACCGCCTGCTGGCGATCCTTGGCATAGTTGTCGATCATCATCATGACCGAGCCTACTTCCTGTTGAAGGTGCTGCTCGGCACTTTTTTCGGACAGATGGCTGACATAGCGATCCAGAAACAAGGCAAACCCGCACAGAATCAAGGCGATCCCGAGAGAGACGATGATCACCAGTTTGGCGGTCAGGGAGCGATTGGCAAAATTCACGATTTCCTCCGAAGTAATAGCTGCCTTATGGCTGGCAGTCTGCTCTTGTGTCCAGATCAGGGCTGGACATCAGGGACAAAATATCCGCAATGATGCAAGTGCGCCCCTCTATCTCCGCCAACCCCTTGATATAGGACGTATCAAAACTGGCAGAGAAATCTGGGGAGGGGTAAATATCTGTATTGGCCAGCATGATCACGTTCGAGACGCCATCAACGACGACACCAACGATGCGTGACCCAATGGCGAGAATAATGACCGTCGTCAGCACGCCATAGTCAACGCTGCTGCAGCGGAAACGGATGCGCAAGTCGTAGATGGGAACGATGTCGCCGCGCAGATTGATGACCCCCTTGATGAATTCGGGGGCATTGGGGATAGCGGTTACCGAGTCATAAGCACGGATTTCCCGCACGCACAGGATATTGATGGCATAGCTTTCTTCACCAAGAAGAAAGACCAGATACTCATGAATATCTGCTGTGATCTTGTCTTGAGACTCCGGAGGCATTGCCACACCATATTCATCAATGACAAATATTAGTTTATCGCCTAATTATATAAATAACAATAAATTCATCAAAATCAATAAAGCACGCCCGCTGGCGGTGAGAAGGAACTCAGCGCATGTAGATAGGAAGCCCGGGCAAAGTCGCTTGGGTTGGGCGAGTTTTGCTGGCTCATCGAGCCTTTCATCTGGGCCACCGAGCTGTACTCACGCTCATCCAGCCAGCGCGTCATCGCGGCAAGCACCTCGCCCAGCGCCTGTGGGCCACGCTTAAGCAGGGCACTGGCCATATGCGCGACGTCGGCACCGGCGAGCAGCATTTTCAGGGCATCTTCCGCCGTGTGGACACCACCGGTCGCCGCCAGCGACAGCTTGGTGCTGCCGCGCAGGATGGCGATCCAGCGCATGGCCAGCAGCGTATCGGCCGAAGATGACAATTGCACGCGATCGACCACGCTCAAAGTCTCCAGATCGATGTCCGGCTGGAAAAAACGGTTGAACAGCGAGATACCCGCCGCGCCGGCCATTTCGATTTGATGGACAAAATGGGGCAGCGATGAAAAGAAGGGCGAGAGTTTCATGCTGACGGGGATACTGACCACCGTCTTCAATTCCTGCAGCAAGGAAACATGGTGATCCTCGATGGCCTCGCAGGAAATTTTCGGGTCACTTGGCATGTACCAGGCGTTCAGTTCGAGGGCATCGGCCCCCGCCCCCTGCATTTCCTTGCCGAGTTCGACCCAGCCGCTCAGCGATGAACCGTTCAGGCTGGCCACCACGGGGATAGCGAGGCGCGACTTGAGGCGTTGAATCTGTTCGAGATAGCTGTCGAGCCGGCTCTGGTAGTCATGCCCAAATGGCAGATGCCCCGTCGCTTCGCCAAAAGTGTCGGGATGGACCAGAAAGCGGTCGATCATCTGCTCGTCGTGACGAACATCCTCCTCGAACAGCGAATGCATGACGATGGCTGCTGCACCAGCATCTTCGAGATGCAGCACGGCATCCAGATCGTGGCTGAGCGGTGTCGATGAGGGCACCAGCGGGTTTTTCAGCGACAGGCCAAGATAGGTTGTAGACAGATCAGGCATCGGGGGTCTCCTTCTTTTCGGCGGCCGCGTTGGCCGCATTCGCCTTTTCTTCGATGGCTGCTTCGGGCAGCGAGAGCTCGGAAAGCTCGACATATTCCTGATGCCGCAAGCGAGCATCCTTGCCGGCCTGCGCCATGAAATGGGCAGAGGCATCGGGGCGCAAGCGTTCAAGAACGGTGAAACGCGCTTCGTTGCGGGCAAAGTCGCTGAACGGGATGCTCGGCGCAGCACTATCGACCGACAGCGGGTTCTCACCCTGATCCCGGCGGCGCGGATCATAGCGGAGTAGCGGCCAGTGGCCGGACTTCACGGCCAGATCCTGCTGGCGATGGTTGTTTGACATGTCGACCCCGTGGGCGATACACGGGCTGTAGGCGATGATGATCGAGACACCGGGATAGCTCTCGGCATCCAGGAAGGCCTTCAGCGTATGCACGTCCTTGGCGCCATAAGCCACCTGCGCGACATAGACGTTCTCATAATCCATCGCGATGCGGGCCAGATCCTTCTTGCGATTCGGCTTACCGCCGGCTGCGAACTTGGCCACCGCACCGCGCGGCGTGGCTTTCGAGTTCTGGCCGCCGGTGTTGGAATAGACCTCGGTATCCAGCACAAGGATGTTGACGTCCTCACCGGACGACAGCACGTGATCCAGACCGCCAAAACCGATGTCGTAAGCCCAGCCGTCGCCGCCAATGATCCAGACACTACGGCGGATCAGGTATTCGGCTACCGCGGCAAGCTGGTCGGCCGCCGGCGTCGCGAGATGCGCGAGTTTCACCTGCAGTTCGGCCACCCGCTCGCGTTGATCGTGAATGCCGGCTTCGCTGCTCTGGTCGGCATTGAGCAAGGCCTGAACCTGGGCATCGCCAATTTCCAGCGCCATGGCACGCAGTTGAACGCGGGCGGCGTCGGCCAGCTTGTCAGTCGCCAGGCGCATGCCGAGGCCGAACTCGGCGTTGTCCTCGAACAGCGAATTGCTCCAGGCCGGGCCACGGCCATTGGCATCGGTGGTGTATGGCGTCGTTGGCAGGTTACCGCCGTAAATCGACGAACAACCGGTCGCATTGGCAACCAGCATGCGGTCGCCGAACAGTTGTGTCGCCAGCCGGATATACGGCGTTTCGCCGCAACCTACACAGGCACCAGAGAACTCAAACAGGGGTTGCAAGAGCATCGAGCCAGGCACCGTATTGCGCTTGGCGCTGCGCCGGTCGTAATCAGGCAGTTTCTGGAAAAAGGCCCAGTTAGCCGCTTCCTGCACACGCAGCGGTGGCTGGTCGGCCATGTTGATGGCCTTGCGCGAGACATTGGACTTGTCGCGAATCGGGCAGACATCGACACACAGCGTGCACCCCGTGCAATCCTCCGGTGCGACCTGATAGGTCATCTTCAAGCCAGCCGGGTAATCCTTGCTGCGGATGGCCATCTGCTTGAAGGTGGCCGGCGCCTCGGCGGCCAATTCGGCCGGGTAAGCCTTGACGCGAATGGCGGCGTGCGGGCAAACAAACACGCACTTGCCGCACTGGGTGCACAAATCGGTTTCGAGGACCGGAATCTGCAGGGCCAGGTTGCGCTTTTCGTACTTGGCCGTCCCGGTCGGGAAGGTGCCATCGGCCGGAAAAAGCGATACCGGCAGACTATCTCCCTTGCCGGCAATCAGCGGCAGCGTCAGCTTGCGGACGAAATCGGAGGCTTCCTGAGCGGTGCGTTCGGATACCCGGATTTCAGACGCGGCAAACTCGGCCGGCACAGCCACTTCGAGCAGGCAGGCCAGCGTCTTGTCGATGGCCCGGTAATTCAGTTCGGCAATGCGCCGGCCCTTGCGGCCATAGGTCTTTTCCACCGCATGCTTGATCGCCGCAATGGCCTCGTCCTGCGGCAGGATGCCTGAGATGGCGAAGAAGCAGGTCTGCATCACCGTGTTGATACGGCGCCCCATGTCGGCTTCGAGCGCCACCTGATAGGCATCGATCACGTAAAATCGGATGCGCTTGGCGACCATCTGCCGCTGCATCGCGGCCGGCAGGCTGGCCCACACTGCATCGGCCGGCACTGGCGTATTGAGCAGGAAAACCGCGCCCGGCGCCGCGTGCGCCAGCAAATCATGCGTTTCCAGGAATAGCGGCTGGTGGCAGGCGATGAATTTCGCATCGCCCTCGCCGGTCAGATAGGTCGAGCGAATCGGCTGCGGCCCAAAGCGCAGGTGCGACACGGTCATCGCCCCGGACTTCTTCGAGTCATAGACGAAGTAACCCTGGGCGAAAAGCTCGGTTTCGTCGCCGATGATCTTGATCGAATTCTTGTTGGCCGACACCGTGCCATCCGACCCCAGGCCATAGAACACGGCACCAAAGGTTTCGCGCACGGCGTCGGTGCGGAAATCTGGGTCATAAGGCAGCGACAGGTGTGTCACATCGTCATTGATGCCGACCGTGAAACGGCGTTTGGGCAATACGGCTGACAGTGCCTCAAAAACACCACAGACCATGGCCGGATTGAATTCCTTGGAAGCCAGTCCGTAACGCCCACCGATCACCTTTGGCAGCGTGGCGAAACGCGGCGTTTCACTCGCTGCATTCTCGGCCAGCGCGACCAGCACATCCTTGAACAGCGGCTCGCCGTCGGCGCCCGGTTCCTTGCAACGGTCGAGCACGGCAATCGCCTTGGTCGTCGTCGGCAGCGCCGCCAGCAGCACCTCCGGCGCCCACGGCCGGTACAGGCGCACCTTGAGCAGGCCGACCTTCTCGCCCTGGCGGTTCATGTGCTCGACGGTTTCCTGCCCGGTTTCGGCGCCGGAGCCCATCAGGATGATGACGCGCTCGGCATCCGGCGCTCCGACGTAATCGAACAGCTTGTATTGACGGCCAGTCGCCGCGCCGAACTGGTCCATGGCCTGCTGGACAGTACCGGGGAAGGCGTCAAACCACGGGTTCTGCGCTTCGCGAGCCTGGAAGAAGACATCGGGATTCTGCGAACTTCCGCGCAGCACCGGGTGTTCCGGCGACAGGGCACGGTGGCGTTGGGCGGCAATCAATTCCTGCGGCAACATTTTTTGCAGCACGGCATCGCCGACCGGGGCAATCTTTGCGACTTCGTGCGAAGTACGGAAGCCGTCGAAAAAGTGCAGCACCGGGATGCGCCCGGCCAGTGTTGCCGCCGAGGCGATGGCCGCCATGTCCTGCGCTTCCTGCACCGAATTGGAGGCGAGCAGCGCGAAGCCGGTACCGCGTACGGCCATCACATCGGAGTGGTCGCCGAAGATCGACAGCGCGTGCGTCGCGATGGCGCGGGCGGCCACATGAAAGACGGCCGGTGTCAGTTCGCCGGCGATCTTGTACATGTTGGGAATCATCAGCAGCAGGCCCTGCGAGGCCGTGAAGGTCGTTGCCAGCGAGCCGGCCTGCAACGCGCCATGGACAGTGCCGGCGGCACCGCCTTCGGACTGCAGCTCGACGACGCGGGGAACACTACCCCAGACGTTGGTCTTGCCTTGTGCCGCCCATTCATCGGACAGCTCGCCCATGCCGGACGATGGGGTGATCGGGTAAATGGCGATCACTTCAGAAACGCGGTAGGCCACGTTGGCGACGGCTTCGTTACCGTCGATGGTCAGCATCTTATTGTTCATGACAGTTCCTGGCGATACCCGCTGCGAACTCGATGGCTCGCAGGGTGAAAGCGAGCCGGGCTGGCCGGCGCCGCCGACTTGCTGCAACGCAACAAGTTCATTCTACGCCCGTTTTCGGCAAAAATATGCCATCTAAAAACAGGCGAAAATTGCTACCGGGAAGTCAGCCGATTTTTGCCTGCAAATAGGTATCGACTGCCGCACTCTGCAGCGGCCGGGAAAACAGGTAGCCCTGGAACTCGTTGCAGCCGCAAACTGCCAGAATCGCCCGTTCCTCCTCGGTTTCGACCCCTTCGGCGACAATATGCAAATCCAGCGTCTTGCCGAGGAAAATGATGGCATGCGGGATTGCCATCGCCTTGCCACCACGGTTGCAGCCGGAAACGAAGGAACGGTCGATTTTCAGCGTATCGATCGGTAGTCGTTGCAGGTAAGCCAGCGACGAATAGCCAGTGCCAAAGTCATCGACCGCGATGCGCACGCCGAGCTCCTTGATCGACTTGAGCACCCGGATGTTGTGCTCCATGTCGCCCATGATCATGCTCTCGGTGATTTCCAGTTCCAGACATTCCGGCGGCAGACCGGAAACGGCCAACGCATCGGCCACCAGCCCCGGCAAACCGGGTTCGCGCAACTGCCGGGCCGAGAGATTGACCGCCACGCTCAAGGCCTGACCATCGATCAGCGGCCAGTTGGCGGCCGCCCGGCAGGCGGCATACAGCACCTGCTCGCCGATCGCCAGAATCTGCCCGGTTTCCTCAGCCAGCGGAATGAAGCGGTCGGGTGTGACCAGCCCCCGGCCGGCGCTATTCCAGCGGACCAGCGCCTCAAAACCGCGGACCATGCCCTCGCCATCCACCTTCGGCTGGTAGACGACAGTCAGTTCATTGTTTTCGATGGCGCTGCCGAGCGCCGTTTCCAGCGAAAACCGATCCTGTGCGGCCTGGTTCAGATCGCGGGTATAGAAACAGTACTGCCCCTTGCCACTTTCCTTGGCGTGATACATCGCGACATCGGCCACCCGCAACAGGCCGTCGAGATCCTGCGCATCGTCGGGAAAGACGCTGACGCCGATGCTGCAGTTGATGCGCAGGCCGTGCCCTTCCAGCGCCAGCGGTGCCTGAATGCTGGCCAGCACGCGCTCAAGCAGATGCATGGTGTCGGCCATGGAGGTCTGCTCGCCGAGGATCAGCACGAACTCGTCGCCACCGTAGCGGGCCACGGTATCAAGGCCGCGCAAGGCGGCGCGCAAACGACTGGAGATTTCGATCAGCAACTGATCGCCGGCGGCATGGCCGAGGCTGTCGTTGATCACCTTGAAGTTATCGAGATCGACAAAGGCCAGTACCACCTTGCTGCTCTTGCGCCGTGCCAGTTGCACTGCCTGGGCCAGGCGGTCCTCCAGCAGGTTGCGGTTGGGCAACCCGGTCAACGGATCATGCGTTGCCTGGTGCTGCAGCACCGACTGGTAACGATGGCGCTCGGTAATATCCTCGACCGTTCCCTCGTAATAGAGAAAAGACCCGTCGGCCGATCGAACGGCATGGGCATGCTCGGCGATCCAGATCCGGCTGCCATCGCGACAGGTGATCTCCGACTCGAAATTGGTGACCCGGCCATCGCGCTGGATCAACTGCTTGAAATCCTCGCGCCGCTGCGGATCGACATACAGCCCACTGGCAATATCGGCCAGACTGCTGATCAGCGCCTCCGGCGTCGAATACCCATAAAGCCTGGCCAGGGCCGGATTGGCCGCCAAATAACGACCGCTCTCGGTGCTCTGAAACATGCCGACCACCGAATTTTCAAAAATACTGCGATAGCGCAGCTCCGTTTCTGTTAACTGGATCTGGGCCTGGACGCGATCCGTAATGTCTTCCAGATAGCCTTCCAGTACCTGGCGACCAGCCTCGTCGCGCAAACCAACGCCGCGCTCCTGTACCCATTTCTCCTCACCATCCCGGCAGACGATGCGGTACTCAATGCTATAGCGCGAGCCAGTCTCCAGCGCCGCCAGGATTGTGCCGCGAACCGCCGCCCGGTCCTCCGGATGGGCCAGTGACTCAAGCGAATTCTGCTGCTTGCCAACCAGATCATCGGCCCGAAATCCGGTCAGTTCATGACAGCCGGGACTGACCGACAACAGTGTCCAGTACTCATCAAGCAGGCAGCGGAACAGCATGCCATCGAGCTTGGAAAACAAGGTCGCCATGGCTGGCGCCTGCAGCAAGGCGGAGCCGTGGCTGCTACCCGACTGAACAAAATTCCACCCATCAGACACGCGTGGTATGAAGTGTTTGCGAAACATGTGAGGAGCCGTTTCCTGTCTGCTTTACCTGAATGCCGCTGTCGCCTATCCAGGCAAAAACCTGATCGATCGCGCCGGAGGCCAGTTCAAAATATGCTTGGGCATCCACCGTCACCCCGGAACTGAGCAACATCTGGGTCCGAATGACGCGTGCCATCTGCTGCACGCCACGCGCCGCCTTCTCGGCCACAGCCCCCTGACCGCTGGCTTCGCTGGCCTGCTTGAGCAGCACTTCGGCACGAGCGACCAGAAACATCAGGCGAACCCGGACCACGGCCGAACAGGCATGCCTTGCCGCGACGCTCATGCCGAGGGCGCGCGCCTGGCCGAGGCACTCGGTCAGGGCCGGCAGGCGGCTGACGTAATTGCGGACCAGACCGCGCGCTCCCGGCCCGTCGAGCAACAACTCGACCCGCGACTCGCCAAGCGCCGCCAGCCAGTGCAACAACTGCTCAATCAGCACGCTGTGCTGGGCGATACTCTGTTCAACCGACAAACCGGGTAATTTCTCGTGGAGATTCGCCCAGTTGAAATGGAACAATTCCAGCTCATTCAGCGTCAGGCAGGGGTGCACCCTAGCCCCTTCCTTTTTGGCAATATCGCGCAAGGCTGGAATACCCGCCTCGATTTCCCGCCCCTTGCCTTCCAGCCGCAACTTGAAATTCTGATCGCCAGCCAGCCAGGCCGAACTCATGCCACGGTGCTGCTGGAAATTGCTGATCAGGGCCAGCAAGGCACGGCAGGCAAGCAGGGTCTCATGCAGCGAATGACCGGCATCCTGCCAGTTGCGCCGACGATAGAGCCAGAAAGAACTGGCACCGACCAGCAGGGCCAGCAGGCCTGTCAAAAAAAAGATCCAGTCCATGGCTAACTCACTCATATTGGTATTTTTTCAGGGTCGCGTTGAGCTGAACGGACAAATCGCTCAGGTAACGTGACAACTCACTGTTCTCCCGCACCAGATGCTCGTTGGCGTCGGCCAACTGGGCAACCTGCTCGATATCGCAGGCGATGCTCTGCCCCGCCTCGCTCTGCTCACGACTGGCTGCAGCAATATCGCGAATCAGCACCAGCGTCTGACGGGCGTTGCTTTCGACCCGCCGCAGATCATCGACCGCAAGCTCCGCATCGGCCAGGCTGGCGGCGGCACGGCCCGAGGTTTCCGCCATGGCGTCGATCATGCTGCCGACCTCCTGGCGCATGCCGCCGATCCGCTCGCCGATGTCGCGGGTTGCATTGCGCGTCCGTTCGGCCAGCTTGCGCACTTCGTCGGCAACGACGGCAAAGCCGCGCCCCTGCTCACCGGCCCGCGCCGCCTCAATGGCCGCATTCAAGGCCAGAAGATTGGTCTGGGCGGCGATCTCGGCAATCAACTCGACGATGACATCGATTTCCTGCGACCGCACCCCGAGGCGACAGGCCCCGTCCGACGTATGACGGACCGTCGCCGCCAAACTTTCAAGACTATTCGCCAGCCCGCTCACCCGCCCCGCCCCGGCCTCCGCCATCTGGCCGGAAGCCTCGGCCACCTCGGCAGCCCCACCAGCGCTGTCGCTGGTCATGCCGAGGCTGACCGTCAACTGCTCCAGCGTCGCCGCCGACGACAAGGTAATGTCGCGCTGTCGGCGCACGCCATCGTTACCGCCACTGGCGTTGACGCTGCTCTCGCCGGCCACGCTGGAAATCTCCTGCGACATGCGGGCAAAAGTCAGAAACAGACCGGACAGGGAACGCGCCATGCCGTTCAACCGTTCGGCCAGAGGTGCCAAGAGGCCACAACGCGTGGCATCCAGGCGGCTGATCAGGGAACCACCAGCCAGATCCTGCGCAAAGGTATCGATCAAGCCGAGGGCCGCTTCCAAACCATGCTGGATACGCCAGGCCAACATGATCGACAGCAGCAGAAACCCAGCCCCCAGCCAGGCCAGCAGCACTGAACCGGTGCTCGAGACTGCCGATGCCATCGCCCAAGCGCCACAGGCAGCCAGTCCCCAGACGGTGAATTGCTGCCAGCGCAAAGAATGCAGGCTGGCGCGCAAAGCCGGGGCCGATTCATTTCTTTTCATAAATATCACACACATAATTACAAAATTGTCACAACAAGAAGCAAATCTCTTGCCAAGTGATATTTATTTATTTTTATTCTTAAAAATCAGTTTGATACAACAAATCTCACGAAAACATTCAATAAAAACGAATCCAGCCTGACGATGTAAAGCAGTCGTTCAAAGGCCAGCGCACCATTCAAGTGCACAACCTTTCCCTCGCCCGGCATAACAATGCCCTCAGACAGTGCAGCGAGATGCCGCTTGGCACAGCGGCTATAATTGTGGTTTTGCCAAGCAACGAGACGAACGCCATGGAAGCCGAACACATCAACAGCATCTCCAACAAGCTCGACGATCTGGCGCAGCGCGCCGCCGAGCTGCGGAGGTATCTTTGACTACGATCAGAAACGCGAACGCCTGACCCTCCTCAACCAGGAGATGGAAGACCCGAAGATCTGGGATGACGCCAAACGCGCCCAAGAACTCGGTCGCGAGAAGAAATCGCTGGAAAACATCGTGCTGGTGCTGGAAGAAGTCCAGTCCGGGCTCAACGATGGCCGCGAACTGTTTGACATGGGCAAGGAAGACGGCGACGAAGACACCCTGCTCTCCGTCGAGGCCGACAATGCCGAACTCGAGAAGAAGGTTGCGGCCCTCGAATTCCGCCGCATGTTCAACAACCCGTCCGACCCGATGCCCTGCTTCCTGGAAATCCAGGCTGGCGCCGGCGGCACCGAAGCCCAGGACTGGGCCTCGATGCTGCTGCGCATGTACCTGAAGTATGGCGAGAAGAAGGGTTTCACCGTTGAGGTGATGGAAGAATCGGAAGGCGATGTCGCCGGTCTGAAGAGCGCTACCGTCAAGTTCACCGGCGACTACGCCTACGGCACGCTGCGCACCGAAACCGGCATTCACCGCCTGGTCCGCAAGTCGCCGTTCGACTCCAACGCACGCCGCCACACCAGCTTCACCTCGGTATTCGTGTTCCCGGAAGTCGATGACTCGATCGAGATCAACATCAATCCGGCCGACGTGCGCACCGATACCTACCGCGCTTCCGGCGCCGGCGGTCAGCACATCAACAAGACCGACTCGGCCGTCCGTCTGACCCACGTCCCGACCGGCATCGTCGTCCAGTGCCAGAACGACCGTTCGCAGCACCGCAACCGCGACGAAGCCTGGCAGATGCTGCGTGCCCGCATCTACGAGTTCGAATTGCGCAAGCAGCAGGCCGAACAGCAGAAGCTGGAAGACGCCAAGTCCGACATCGGCTGGGGCCATCAGATCCGTTCCTACGTGCTCGACCAGTCGCGCATCAAGGATCTGCGTACCAATCACGAAACCGGCAATACCCAGGCCGTGCTCGATGGCGACCTCGATCCCTTCATCGAAGCCAGCCTGAAGCAAGGCGTCTAAGGCAGTGATCGCCTGCCGATGAGGCGCTTCCTCAAATGGCTGGCGATCACCCTGCTGCTGCCGCTCACCATCGCGGCAGCGCTGATCTTTTTTGCCACCGACCCGCAAGCACTGGTCGACCGCGGCGACGCCATCTCCCCGGCCTCGGTCGCCCAAGCCAAGCACCTTGTCGCCGCCAACGATCCACGACGCCAGCAAGCCGGCGAGATTCGCACCGTGGCGGTCCCTGCGGCGCTGATCGACGAAGGCATCAACTACGTCGCCGGGCGGTATTTGCATGCCCGCGGCGCCTTCGCCCTGACCGACGATGCCGGCGAAGTCCGTATCACCTTTGCGCTGCCGGGAAGGCGTTTCCTGAATCTGCGCGCGCTGGCTCATGGCATCGAAGGCAAGCTGCGCATCGTCGACGCCAGGCTCGGCAGCATCCCCGTACCGACCACCTTTGTCGAATTTGCCATCGCCAGAACAGTGAGCGCGCTGGGTTTCGACCGGGAATGGCGACTGGCTGAAAACGCCATTCAGCACATTTCCTTCAACCAGGATCACGCGACGGTATCAGTCACCTACACTTGGGAACCGGGCATCCTCGATCGGGCGCGTGCGGTCGCCTTGTCCCCCGAAGAAATCGCCCGCCTTCGTGAAGCCCGTCTGGCGCTGGCGGCACTCTTTGCCCATCGCGCCCCCGGCTCACGAATCAGACTTTCGGAAGTCCTGATGGCAACACTTCCCGTTTCTGGCGCCCCAATTAAACAAGGCCGAGCCAGTCTGCTGGTTCTGAGCAGCTATCTGGCCGACAAAGACCTGGCGGCGCTGGTTCCCGCGGCCAGAAACTGGCCACGCGTCCCCTGGGTCAACATCACCCTGGCCGGCCGCCACGATCTTGCCCAGCACTTCGTCATCTCGGCCGCCCTCGCCGCCTGGGCTGGCGAACCGGTGGCCGACGCCATCGGCCTCTACAAGGAACTGGAAGACGCCCACCACGGCAGCGGTTTTTCCTTCATCGACCTGACCGCTGACCGGGCCGGCACCCGCTTTGGCGAAACATTGCTCAGGAAGCCCGAAGGACTGCTGGAAACCATAAAGAAGGCGTTGTCCGACGAACAACTACTGCCGGTCTTCAATGATCTTCCGGAAGACCTGCACGAACCCGAATTCAAGCGCCGATTCGAAAGCCATGAAAGCCCGCAGTTCAAGGCAATGGCCCATGAGATCGAACGCCGCCTCGATACCCTTCCGCTCTATCGCTGATCGACCGCCATGCTCGACAACCTGTTCGCCAATCTTCCCCCGCTCGGCACCGAAGAAGAGGCATTTGCCACCCTGCTGGCCGAACCGGGACTGACCGTTCAACGCATCGTCTCGACCGGTCAGTCCAGCCCTGATGGATTCTGGTATGACCAGCCTGACGCCGAATGGGTATTGCTGATCAGCGGCGAGGCACGCTTGCGCTTTGAGGATGAAACAGAAGCCAGACGCCTGCAACCGGGCGCTTTCGTCGACATCGCCGCCGGTCGCCGACACCGTGTCGAATGGACGGCGCCGGATACGCCCACCATCTGGCTAGCGATTCACCGCGCTGGACGTTAAACCCCTTCGCCGTTCAGACAGCGCAGCATGGTCTCGAATAGCACCTCGGGCCGGATCGGCTTGGTCACAAAGCCATTCATCCCGACATCCAGGCAACGCTGCTTTTCGTAGGCGAACGCGTTGGCCGTCAGGGCGACAATCGGCACCTTCTCGCCCCCCGGCAGTTGTCGAATGCACTGCGTGGCCTCCAGGCCACCCATGTTGGGCATCAGCATGTCCATCAGGATCAGTGCATAGTCGTTGCGACTGGCCAGATCGACGGCCTCGCGGCCATCCTTCGCGGTATCGATCTCGCAGTTCAGGCGCGAAAGGATGGCCTCGGCCACATGTCGATTGATGACTTCATCCTCGACGAGCAAAAAACGACACCCCGCAAAATCCCTGGCCAAGACAACTTCCGCGCTCTCCGCTGACGGCAAGGGGATCGCCGGCCGAGCAAGCGGCGCAGAAGCGCGTTTCAGAGAGGCAGTGAACCAGAACAGGCTACCCTGCCCGGGCGTACTTGAAACGCCAACCTCGCCGCCCATCAGCTCAGCCAGCTGGCGTGTGATCGCCAAGCCCAGGCCCGTCCCCCCATAACGGCGGGTGGTCGAATTATCGGCCTGGCGAAAGGCCGAAAATATCTCATCCCTAGCTTCCGCACTGATGCCGATCCCGGTATCGGCCACCTCGAAGCGAAGCAGGACCGAATCCTCGCTGACCGCCTGCGTAATAACCCGAACATCAATGCTGCCATCTGCAGTGAACTTGATGGCATTTGAAACGTAGTTGAGCAAGGCCTGCCGGAGCCTGACCGGATCACCAAGCAGCCCGGACGGAGCGTCCAACTCACCGATCCGCACGTCCAACCCCTTCTCTGCAGCCTGATCGGCAACCATCGACAGAACTTCGAAAACGATGTTCTCAACGGCCAGCGGAATATTTTCCAGCTCCAGCCGGCCGGCCTCTATCTTGGACATATCAAGTACGTTGGTGATCAAGCCGAGCAGATGCTCGCCTGCCGCATCGATGTGACCAACATACTTTTTCTGGGCAGTATCCAGTTCGGTGCGCGAGAGAATATGGGCCATGCCGATAATGGCATTGAGCGGCGTGCGAATCTCGTGGCTCATGTTGGCCAGGAAAGCCGTCTTCATCTGCTCGGCGCGCTCAGCCGCCTCCGAAGCCCGGGTCAGATAAGTCGCCAGCGCCTGCTCCTCACTGATGTCACGCGCCAGCAGGGCAAAATGACGTACGCCATCACCGGAATTAATCTCGATGATCGTCAATTCAACCGGAAAATCTTCCCCGTCGCCCCGTTGCCCCACCGCCTTGAGGCCGGAAATGCGCTCTTCGGCCATGACGCGTTGCATCATCTGACCGAGCAAGGCCGGATTTTTTTCTTCCGGCAGCAATATTGACAGGGGCTGGCCGAGCACCGGTTGCGTTGCAGGCCGGAACATGTCGAGCGAGTTATCGTCCATCGACTCGATCACTGCGTCCTGACCGACAACAACGACACCAAGCGCCGTGGCCGCCAGCAACATCTGGCTGCGTTCGACGGCACGCTTGCGGGTCAGCAAATTGTGAAGCCGGGCACGGATTTCCTCGGCCAGAATCGGCTTCTGCACATAATCGTCGACCCCGAGCTGGAACAACTCGATTCGCCGCAACGGATTGTCAAAAGCAGTCACCGCCAGAACCGGCGTTTCACCCTTGGGTAAAGGCAAGCGACGAATCCGGTTAATCAAGCGCGTGCCGGTCATGTGCCCACCCAGGACGACATCGCACAACACCAGATCGTAATCATTGGCTTCAAAAGCCAGCCACGCCTCGTCAGCCGAGGCAAACGCATCGACCGTCATGCCCCAGTCGCGCAACTGGGCTTCAAGCAGGGCGCGCTGATCCCTGCTGTCCTCAACATAAAGAATCCGGCAACGCATCGGCTGCAGCAACTCAACGTAATGCCGCATGAAGCGAAGCAGTTCGTCGATATCCTGCTTGCGGAAAAGCTCGCTCACACCAGCTTGTTCAGCCTGTGTTGCCAGGCCGGAGCTGGCACTCGACGTCAGCAAGACGATCGGTTCAGCCTTGGCCCTGCCATCGGCACGCAAGGCTTTGGCCAGTTCGATGCCATCACCATCCGGCAGTTGCCCGGAAATAATGAAGAAATGAAAGGTCTCGCGGGCGACAATCTCGCGCGCTTCCTGTTGCGACAAGGCGAGTTCGACCCGGACATCCGCATAATGGCCCAATGCCCGCTGCAGGATGTCCCGGTAAAGATGCGTGGCATCGACAACGAGGATGTTCATAGGCCCCTCACAACTCTATTCATGCACCGGCGACGTTGCCTGATACGCCAAGCACACACGCCAGACGGATTTTGGACGCTTTGCCCTTGTTCCAACCGGGTGTAATCGGCGAAAATCACGAATTCTAAGCCATAGTCGGCTTACTCATCGCATCCAAGGATTCTCCATGTCCAACGCCGAACAGCAAGCCCCGGTCCAGCAAGACGAAAACCAGCTCATCGCAGAGCGCCGTGCCAAACTGGCCGAGTGGCGCAAGACCGGGAAGGCTTTCCCGAATGATTTCCAGCGTGAGAACACCGCCGCCAAGGTCCTCGAAGGCTATGGCGAGAAAACGGCGGAAGAGCTTGAAGGTCTGCCGATTGAAGTCAAGGTTGCCGGCCGCCTGATGCTCAAGCGCGTCATGGGCAAGGCTTCCTTTGCCACCATTCAGGATCTGTCGGGCCGTATCCAGATCTACATCACCCGCGACCGCGTTGGTGAAGAGGTCTATGCCGACTTCAAGACCTGGGACTTGGGCGACATCATTGGCGTCACCGGTAGCCTGATGAAGACCAAGACCGGCGAGCTGTCGATCCAGGCCACCGAAATCCGCCTGCTGACCAAGTCGCTGCGCCCGCTGCCGGACAAGTTCCACGGCCTGGCCGATCAGGAAATGAAGTATCGCCAGCGTTACGTCGACCTGATCATGAACGAGGAAACGCGCTTCACCTTCCGCGCCCGTTCAGCCATCGTCGCCTCTATCCGCAACTACATGACCGGCCATGGCTTCATGGAAGTCGAAACGCCGATGATGCACCCGATCCCCGGCGGCGCTTCAGCCAAGCCGTTTGTCACGCACCACAATGCGCTCGACATGCAGCAGTTCCTGCGCATCGCGCCGGAGCTGTACCTGAAGCGTCTGGTCGTCGGCGGTTTCGAGAAGGTTTTCGAGATCAACCGCAATTTCCGCAACGAAGGTCTCTCGCCGCGCCACAACCCCGAATTCACGATGATGGAGTTCTACGAGGCCTACGCGAACTACCACACGCTGATGGACTTCACCGAAGGCCTGCTCCGCCACGCAGCCCGCGAAGCGCTGGGCAAGGAAGTCTTCGTCTATCAGGGCCGCGAACTCGACCTGTCCAAGCCTTTCCATCGCCTTACCATCAACCAGGCCATCCAGCGCCAGCATCCGGAATTCAGCGATGCCGAGCTGGCCGATCCGGAATTCCTGAAAGCCAAGATCAAGCACTTCGGCGAGCCGCTCAAGCCGGGCGGTCTGGGCAGCCTGCAGCTGCAACTGTTCGAAGCTTGCGCCGAAGCCCACTGCTGGGAGCCGACTTTCATCATCGACTACCCGGTCGAAGTGTCCCCGCTGGCCCGTGCCTCGGACACCAACCCGGAAATCACCGAGCGCTTCGAACTGTTCATCGTTGGTCGCGAAATCGCCAACGGTTTCTCGGAGTTGAATGATGCCGAAGATCAGGCGGCGCGCTTCCAGGAACAGATGAAAGCAAAGGATGCCGGCGACGAGGAAGCGATGTATTACGACGCCGATTTCATTCGCGCGCTGGAATATGGCCTGCCGCCGACTGGTGGCTGTGGCATCGGCATTGATCGCCTGATCATGCTGCTGACCGACGCCGCCGCGATTCGGGATGTCATCCTATTCCCCTCCATGCGTCCCGAATGATTGATGCGTGGCTGCGCTTGCCAACTCGGCGTTGCCGGCGACCTTGCATAGCGCTGCTATGCGGCAGCCACCGGCGCCTTGATTTGGCGGCGCTCGCTCACACATCGGTTGAAGATTGCTGAAGATGCAAATCCGTCAGTTGCAAATTGCCAACGACCACCTGCAGGACCGCCTGGTCCTGCGCGTTGCCACGCAGGCTGACGAGGAATACCGCATCTGGCTGACCCGGCGTTTCCTGCGTGAGCTGTGGCCACACCTGGCCGCCCTTCTTGGCAAACTGACCACACCAGCCCCGGCCATGGCCGAGATGGAGGTTGCCGAGCAAGCAAGCTTCGAACAGCCATTCAGCGACGACAACGCCACCTACCCGCTGGGCTCGTCGCCCTTGCTGACCAGCGAGATCAAGTTCGATCCCCTGAGCGACGGCAATTACAGCCTGACTTTCCGTGAAGGTCGGGAGCGCAGCTTCCAGTTGGGCCTGACGCCCGACCTGCTGCAGGCGCTGTGCGCCATGCTGCGGGCCGGCGCCGAACAGGCGCAGTGGAATCTGGCGCTGGACTACGCGGCCGCACCCGAGCCAGTTCCCGTCCCGAACAACAGCCGCCCATCCCGCCTGCACTAGTGGAAAAACTGCAGCCTGCGAGGCTCGAATTCGTCGCCTACGACACACCCTACTCGGCGGCCTTTGACGATGTTTATCACTCGGCCCTCGGCGGTCCAGCCCAAGCCCGGCATGTCTTCCTGGCTGGCAACGAACTACCGGCGCGTTGGCAGGATAAGGACCGTTTCGTCATCCTCGAAACCGGCTTCGGCACCGGGCTAAATTTCCTGGCCACCTGGCAGGCCTGGCGGGATGATCCGCAGCGCTGCCGACGCCTGCACGTCATCTCCTTCGAGAAGCACCCATTCACGCTGGCGGACCTCGCCACCTGCCAGCAAGCCTGGCCGGAATTCGCCGAACTGGCGGCCGAACTGCAGCAAAAATGGCCGCCGTTGGTGCCGGGCATGCACCGGCTCCATCTCAACGACGGACAGGTGATCCTGACCCTGACCTTCGGGGATGCGGCAACGCAACTGCGCTCAATCGATGCCTCGGTCGATGCCTTTTTCCTCGATGGCTTCTCTCCGCCCAAGAACCCCGAACTGTGGTCACCGCATTTCTGCAAAGGCCTCGCCCGCCTGACTGCACCGGGTGCCACGCTGGCCACCTGGTCGGTCGCTGGCCACGTCCGTCAGGCGCTCAAGGACGCTGAATTCGACGTGGCCAAACGTCCCGGCTATATAGGCAAGCGGCAGATGCTGGTCGGCCGCTTCCGCTCGCGTCGTCCGGATCGCCATGTCGCTCCGACCGATCGCCGGGCCATCGTCATCGGTGCCGGCATTGCCGGAAGCAGCACGGCCCATGCACTGGCTGCCGCCGGCTGGCAGGTGACGGTGCTGGAGCAGGCCACCGCACCGGCCACTGGCGCCTCGAGCAACCTGGCCGGCATGCTGCGCCCCTTGCCCAGCGCCGACGACAACCGCCTTTCCCGCATCACCCGCGCCGGGTTTCTGGCCACCCGCGCCCTGCTTGGCGCGCTACCCGAAGCCCGCTGGTCGCCCTGTGGCGTACTGCATCTGGCGCGCGAACCCGAGCATGAAACGCAGCAACGACGGGCCGTCGAACAACTCGGCTTCCCGCCCGAAGTGCTGCAATTCGTCGAGCCCGACGAAGCCAGCCGCTTACTCGGCCAGCCGGTCACCATCGGCGGCTGGTGGTTTCCGAACGGTGGCTGGGTACAGCCGCCCTCGGTCTGCCGGGCCGCACTGGCCGCCTTTCCCGAGCGCATCACGACGCACTTCAATGCCGCAGTCGCCCGGATCGTTCGCCAAAACGATCAATGGCAGGCCATCGACGCTGATAGCAACTTGCTGGCGGAAGCGCCCGTGCTGGTCATGGCCAGCGGGGCTGCCGCCCCGCGTTTCGAACAGTTCGCCTGGCTACCGCAACGATCCGGCCGCGGCCAGGTCAGCCACCTGCCAGCGAGTGTCGGCAAGCCGCTGAATACCGTGCTCTTCCAGATCGGCTACGCCATACCCGCCATTGACGACACACAACTAATCGGTGCCTCGCTGTCTTACGAGGATGATGAGTCCGCCGAACGCGAGGCCGACCACCGCGACAATCTGGCCCGCCTGCGCCTGACCCTGCCGGATTTTGCGAGCGACCTCGACCCGGCCACCCTGCATGGCCGTGTCGGCTTCCGCCCGATGTCGCCGGACCGGATGCCGATCGTTGGCGCCGTGCCGGATACCATGACCGCAACGCCCAACACCCGCCTCCACAATATTCCCCGCCAGCCTGGCCTGTGGTGTGTCCAGGGTTATGGTGCTCGTGGCATCGTCTGGTCGGCACTGATGGCCGATCTGCTGATCAGCCAGCTGGAAGGCGAACCGCTCCCTCTGGAAAGAGACCTCGTCGATGCGCTCGACCCCGGTCGCTTCCTGATCAAAGCGGCGCGCAACCCTGGCGGAGAATTGCCCTCTGACGAAGAGACGAGCGAACCAGCTGCATGATCATGCATAAGCTTAGAAAACATGCTTATTGGCGCACGTCGCCGGGCGCGCTAAGCTAGACAGGTTATTTTCCGACTTTCCTTTTTGACAACAACATCAAGAGAGACGCACGCATGAAGATCGAAACCATTGCCGTCCATGGCGGCTACTCGCCCGACCCGACCACCAAGGCCGTCGCTGTTCCTATCTACCAGACGACCTCCTACGCCTTCGACAGCACCCAGCATGGTGCCGATCTGTTCGACCTGAAGGTCGCCGGCAACATCTACACCCGCATCATGAATCCAACGCAGGACGTGCTGGAAAAGCGCGTCGCCGAGATGGAAGGCGGCATCGCCGCACTGTGCCTGGCCTCCGGCATGGCTGCCATCACCGCCGCAATCCAGACCATCGCCGAAGCCGGTGACAACATCGTCACCTCCAGCACCCTGTACGGCGGCACCTACAACCTGTTCGCCCACACCCTGCCGCAATACGGTATCGAAGTCCGCTTCGCCGACTACCGTGATCCGCAGGCCTTCGAGAAGCTGATCGACGGCAAGACCAAGGCCGTCTTCTGCGAATCCGTCGGCAACCCGCTGGGCAATGTCGTCGATTTCGAAAAACTGGCCGAAGTCGCCCACAAGCATGGCGTGCCGGTCATCGTCGACAACACGGTGCCCTCGCCCTACCTGTGCCGCCCGTTCGAGCACGGTGCCGACATCGTCGTCCATGCCCTGACCAAGTACCTCGGCGGCCACGGCAACAGCATCGGCGGCATCATCGTCGATAGCGGCAAGTTCCCGTGGGCCGAGCACAAGGCCAAGTTCAAGCGCCTCAACGAGCCGGACGTTTCCTACCACGGCGTCGTTTACACTGAAGCCCTTGGCCTTGCCGCCTACATCGGCCGCGCCCGCGTCGTGCCGCTGCGCAACATGGGCGCCGCGATCAGCCCGTTCAACGCCTTCCTGATTCTGCAAGGCATCGAAACCCTGGCCCTGCGCATGGACCGCATCTGCGAAAACTCGCTGAAGATCGCCAACTTCCTTAAGTCGCATCCGAAGTGCAGCTGGGTCAACTACGCCGGCCTGCCCGACCACAAAGACCACGCCCTGGTCCAGAAATACATGGGCGGCCGCGCCTCCGGCATCCTGAACTTCGGTGTCAAGGGCGGCCGCGAAGGTGGTGGCAAGTTCCAGGACGCACTGAAGCTGGTTACCCGTCTGGTCAACATCGGTGACTGCAAGACCCTGGCCTGCCACCCGGCCTCGACCACGCACCGCCAGCTGTCGCCGGAAGAACTGGCCAAGGCCGGCGTTTCCGAAGACATGATCCGCCTGTCGGTTGGTATCGAGCACGTCGACGACCTGATCGCCGACCTCGATCAGGCCCTGAACGCAGCCTGATCATCTTCGCCCCCAATTAAAACCCGGCCGCGTGCCGGGTTTTTTATTGCTCGTCTTTAACCGAAAGCTTGCCATGTCAGCGTGCTATGCTGAGCCACACATCTTGCAGTTTTTCCCCTCGCTACCATCCACCCGAAGGAGCTGGAAAATGCTGACTCCAACCCAGAAACAAACCGCCCAATCCATCGTCAACCTGTTCGAAACCGGGGCCGTTCTGGGGCATTACGGCAACGTCACGGTCATTCCCGGAGACACCGGCCACCTCACCTTCGGCCGCTCGCAAACCACGCTCTGCTCAGGGAATCTGCTTGACCTGCTGCAGCGCTATTGCGGCAACGACGGTGCCCGCTTTGGCGACAAGCTTTCCGGCTGGCTAGCGCGCTTCGAAGCGGTCGACCTTTCGCTCGACGATGACCTTCACCTGCATAACCTCCTGCGCGCTACCGCCGACGACCCGGTCATGCGGGAAACACAGGACCTTTTCTTTGATGAGGTCTATTGGGAACCAGCGGCCAAAGCGGCCGACAACTTCGGCATCAAGTCGGCGCTTGGTGTCGCCGTGGTTTACGACAGCTGGGTGCATGGCTCATGGAAAACCTTGCGGGACATGACCAATCAGAAGTCAGGCCCCATCGCCACGCTGGGTGAACGTGCCTGGATCAAGGCCTATGTTGAAACCAGACGTTCATGGCTGGCCAATCATTCACGTAGCGATTTACGCGGCACCACCTACCGCATGGATGCTTTCCTGCGGCTGATCGAGCAAGGCTATTGGGGTCTGGCGTTGCCGCTGGTGGTCCGCGGAGAGGAAATTTCACTGGCCACGCTGCGTGCCATGCCTCCCGGCTGCTACGACGGACCCCAACCGGGGACGCGCAGTATCGCCTTGCAGACACCACTGGCCCGGGGCCTCGATGTCCGGCTTCTACAACTCGGAATGTCCGGTCGTGGCGTCGCCATCAAGGCAGATGGCATCTTCGGCCAGACCAGCGTCAATTTACTGAAACGTTTTCAGGCCAGCCAGGGCCTGCCCGCCAATGGCATCGCCACGCCGCAACAGATCAGCGAACTCGTCGATTAAGCCATTCAGGACTTTAGTGGCTCGTTCTCGGACGGCAGAAGGGGCTGGGGAACGCTGGTCGCATACAACACCCCGGCGCAACAACCAAAAAAGGCAACAACAGCGGCGAGGCTGGGCGTCCAGCTATCACCCAGGCCACGCGTTTGCCAGAACCAGATAAAAAAGCCAGCTGCCGGCAACATCATCAGTGTGCACAGGCCCGAACAAACAAGGGCAATCTTGTGCCCGATATGACGCGGTTTTCTAATCATTCTGCTTCCTCAACTTTTAGCCAGATTGAACGGTTGTCGCGGGCATCGCTGGTACCAATGCTAAAGGCACCGCCTTGCTGGCCCGCAGCCTGTTTGCCACTACCGCCCAGTTCGATCCACTCGCCTAGTGTGCCAGAGACGGTCGTCGCCAGTCGCTGCGAACTGACCGCGCCACGTCCATAAGCCGGGTCAAAACTTTCAGCCTGTTGGGAAATCTCCAGCGTGACACGCTGGCCATTGACGCGTGGGGTGGCGTAGAAACCACTGCCAATATCCCGATAGACCACGCCTTCATTGACCAAGGCCCCTCCCGGTCCGACAATCATCTGACGCATCGGGATAGCCAATGAACGGCCAACCTGTATGAAGGCGCGACCGCCTTCGACGGTCTGCACCATCTGCGAGGCACTTTCGCCACGCACGCTTTTTGTATCCCAGACCCTGGCCTCGACGTTGCCGCGACGCGTCCCGCCAAGCACGACCTGCCCGCTTGCCTCGCCACCCCGCGCGGAATCCTCTGCCTGACGATTCTGGGAAATACGGATAATCAACCGGCGCGTCGGTGTATCAATGCTGGCCAAGGCCCGCTTGATGTCAGCCCGGTTACGCGGCGAGGCCTTCAGAAATAGCTGGTTGTTCATGCCGGTCAGCGTGCCTCCCGGCTCCACCAGAGGCAGCAGGGCCGGCAAAACCTCCTCGACGCTCTTGCTGCGCAGCTCGATGATTTCCATCTGCTGAGCCCAGAGCGAAGTGCTGAATAAAAAGGTAAGCAACAACAGTATCCGCGCCATCAAATAGCCTCCCTTGGCAGCGTTAAGACTCATTCCAGACATAAGGCAAGGCGGTGGCAAGCCGACAGATCATCGGCGACCAGCCGTACTATGTCTGGATCAGCCCGTCCCGAATCGGCGCGCTCTTGAAGAATTGCCATGATCTGCTCAGGCGCCATCGGCTTGCGGTAAGGACGCTCCTGGGCCAGCGCCTGAAAGATATCGGCGACATTGATGATCCTCGCCTCGATGGGCAAAGCGGAGCCACCAAGCCGGAAAGGATAGCCATGCCCATCCGGTGTTTCGTGATGTAACGACGCCCAGCGGGCAATCTCGGTGATCGCATGGAGCCGCTTCAACACCTGCAGCGTGCCGTAGCTATGGCTCTTCATGATGTCGAACTCGTGCTGGCTCAAGGCACCATGACCTTCGATGATTTCATCCGGAATCTGCAACTTGCCGATATCGTGGAGCAAGCCGGCCACCTCGATTTTCTCGCAAGTAATCGGATCCAGCCCGCATCGCTCGGCAAGATGGCGAGACAGGCGCGAAACGCCTTGGGAATGCTGCTCGGTATAAGGCGACTTGGCGTCGATAATCCGAGAAAAAATGGCGGCACACTGCTTGAGCTCCGACCAGCCGATCATCCGCAAGTCGCCATGGGACTCCATATCGAGCTGATACTGTTGTACCCACTCCGGCTGCAACGCCAGCCAGAAAGCCTCGCCTTCGGAGATGGCCAGAAAGGCATCCAGCAGTTCTGGAGAAAACAGGTGTCCACGCTCGTCGGCCAAACGGGCTCGAATCTGGTCGGTGTTCGACAAGAGCGTCTGATCCGCATGAAACGGGGCAGCCAGTACATCGATACGGTCTGCCAGATAGATCAGATTGGCAAAGCGCGCCGTATCGCCCGGTAGCGACTGCTGCGCCAGCCAGTCCCAGCGGCTGTGGTGATAGCGGATGATGGCGGCGAGATGGGCCAGCGGCTGAAAATCAGCCAGCAATTCGTAACCACGAATGCAATGCTCTTCCGCACCATCCCATTCAAGATCGACCACCAGGCGTCGATGAACCCGGGTCGACGAAACACCGCAATCATGCAGCAAGCCGGCATCGTAGAGAACAAGCTGATCGGCCTCGGGCCACCCCAGGCGGATTGCCATCTCACGAGCCAGCATACCCACCCGGCGGCCATGCAGCACATCATCGACGCCGACCAGATCGACCGTATTGGCGATCGTCATCACCAATTGCCTCAGGTCGATAGCGAGGTCTGCAGGATGGAGCGTTTCTGTCATTTTTATCAGGCCACGTTATGCGGCAAAGCGAGATATTCCTTGGAATTCATTTCCGTCAGACGGCTGACTGTGCGGGCAAATTCACTCGCCTGGGTGCCCTCAGTATAGAGCGCTTCTGCCGCACAATCAGCAGTCGCTATCAACTTGACCCGGTGATCGTAGAACACGTCCACCAGCCAAGTAAACCGCCGTGCCTCGGAAGCCTGATGCATGGTCATTTTGGGAATATGGGAGAGCAGTACCGTGTGATAGGCACGAGCGATCTCCAGATAATCATTCTGCGACCGTGGGCCACCGCACAACGTTCGGAAGTCGAACCAGATCACGCCATGGCCGCGCCGGACCGTCTCAATGTTGCGCCCAAGCACCTCGATATGGCCGCCCTTTTTACCCTCTTCGCCAGCGACCATCTTGAAATAATCGAACATCTTCTTTTCGGCGGCGGCATCAGACGGATAATGATATATCTCGACCTGCTCCAGAGCCCGCAAGCGATAGTCGACACCCGCATCAACCTCGAAAACATCCAGATGCTTCTTCAACAGGGCAATGGTCGGCAGGAAGCTTTCCCGATGCAGGCCGTTCGGATAAAGCATGTCCGGCGGATAGTTGGAGGTCATGACCAAAATGACGCCCTGGGCAAGCAAACCATCCATCAAGCGACCAAGAATCATCGCATCGGCAATATCGGAAACGTGGAATTCGTCGAAACACAATAGCCGAACTTCCTTGGCAATGGCCTCGGCCAGCCTCAGCATGGGATCAGGTTCGCCCTTGTACTTTTCCAGATCGTGGTGAATCTGCTGCATGAAGGCATGGAAGTGGATGCGCCGCTTGCGCCGATAAGGGACAGAGTCGTAAAAGCAGTCCATCAAAAAGCTCTTGCCTCGCCCCACCCCCCCCCAGAAATACACGCCTTTCGGTGGCGTCGGCGGCGAGAGCAGGCGCTTGAACGTACTGCTGCGGTTAACCTTGAACGCGAGCAGATTCCCGTAGAGGTGTTGCAAGGCATTTGCTGCCGTCATCTGCGCGGCATCGGCCATATAGCCGCGGGCATCAAGCAAGGCTTTATAGGCGTCGAGCATGCCCTGCGCGGCGACATTCAGTTTTTTATGCGGCATCTTGGTGAATCTAGTTTGGGGAGAAAGATATTTTGCCAAAAAACAAAGGCGGGTGCGTTTCCGCAACCCGCCTTTTGAGCAGCAAACTTGCTGCTTAGAAGTTCAGCGTACGCTTGTCGCAGGCCAGCGCTGCTTCATGCACGGTCTCCGACAGGGTCGGGTGAGCGTGACAGATGCGGGCCAGATCTTCGGAAGCGCCACCAAACTCCATGGCGACAACGGCTTCGGCAATGATTTCGGACGCATTGGCACCAATGATGTGCACGCCGAGAATGCGATCGGTCTTCTTGCAGGCCAGCATCTTGACGAAGCCGGACGGATCGCCCATGCCCAGCGCGCGGCCATTGGCCAGGAACGGCACCTTGCCTGCCTTGTACTCGACGCCTTCAGCCTTGAGTTGCTGTTCGGTCTTGCCGACCCAGGCAATTTCCGGCGAGGTGTAGATGACCCAGGGAATGGTGTCGAAGTTGCAATGACCGGCCTGGCCAGCCATCAACTCGGCAACCATGACGCCTTCTTCATGCGCCTTGTGCGCCAGCATCGGACCACGAACCACGTCACCGATCGCCCAAATACCCGGCAGATTGGTCTTGCAGTGGCCATCGACTTCAACAAAGCCACGGGCATCCAGCTTCAGGCCAACGGCTTCACCGTTCAGACCATCGGTATTCGGAACACGGCCGATGGAAACGATCAGGCGGTCTGCGTCCAGCTTCTGATCCTTGCCGTCCTTGTCGGTATAAGCGATGGAAACCGATTTCTTGGTCGCCTTGATCTCACCGATCTTGACACCCATCTGGATGTTCAGGCCCTGCTTGCTGAACAGCTTGAGCGCTTCCTTGGCCACGTCCACATCGGCAGCGGCCAGGAAATCCGGCATGGCTTCAAGCACGGTGACTTCGGAACCGACGCGACGCCAGACCGAACCCATTTCCAGACCGATGACACCGGCACCGATGATGGCCAGCTTCTTCGGCACGGACTCCTGGTTGAGCGCGCCTTCGTTGTCCATGACGATCTTCTGATCGACCGGCAGGTTCGGCAGGTGACGGGCCTTGGAGCCGGTGGCGACGATGACCTGCTTGGCCAGCACTTCCTCGGCACCAACCTTGACCTTCCAGAAATCGCCTTCTTTGCCAATGAAGGAACCGTGGCCGGCCAGGAAGGTAACCTTGTTCTTCTTCAGCAACATCTTGATGCCGGAAGTCAGCTGATTGACCACGCCATCCTTGCGTGCCTTCATGACCGGCACGTCAATGGTGGCCTTGCCAACCTTGATGCCCTGGGCCTCGAAGCTGTGATTGGCTTCCTCGAACAGGTGCGAGGTATGCAGTAGCGCCTTGGACGGGATACAGCCAACGTTCAGGCAGGTACCGCCAAGACGCGGCTCGCCCTTCGGATCAGCATAAGGATTGGATTCCGCGCAAGCGGCCGAAAAACCGAGCTGCGAAGCGCGAATGGCAGCGATGTAGCCGCCGGGGCCACCGCCGATAACGAGCACGTCAAATTGCTTGGACATGTGACAACCTTTCAGAATTCAGATGTGCAAAAGCGCCAGCGCCCAAAACGGGACGCTGGCGCCGGCAAACGTCGATTAGACGCCGAGCAGCAGGCGCGACGGATCTTCCAGCGCTTCCTTCATGGTCACCAGACCAAGGACGGCTTCGCGGCCATCGATGATGCGGTGGTCGTAGGACATGGCCAGATAGTTCATCGGACGCACAACGACTTGACCATTCTCAACCATGGCGCGGTCCTTCGTGGCGTGAATGCCCAGAATGGCCGACTGCGGCGGGTTGATGATCGGGGTCGACATCATGGAACCGAAGATGCCGCCGTTGGAAATGGAGAAGGTACCACCGGTCAGTTCTTCGATGGTCAGCTTGCCATCCTTGGCCTTGGCGCCAAATTCGGCAATCTTCTTCTCGATTTCGGCGATGCTCATCTGATCCGCATTGCGGATGATCGGCACAACCAGGCCGCGCGGCGAACCGACAGCGATACCGATATCGATGTAACCGTGATAGACGATGTCGTTGCCATCAACCGAGGCGTTCAGGACCGGGAACTTCTGCAGGGCAGCACAAGCAGCCTTGACGAAGAAGCCCATGAAGCCCAGGCGAACGCCGTGGGTCTTCTCGAACTTCTCACCGTACTGCTTGCGCAGCGCCATCATCGGGCCCATGTTCACTTCATTGAACGTGGTCAGAATGGCGTTGGTCTGCTGCGATTGCAGCAGACGCTCGGCGATACGGGCGCGCAGACGGGTCATCGGCACGCGCTGTTCGGTACGATCGCCCAGAGCGACCGTGACCGGCGGGGTCGGCAGAGAAACCTTGGCTGCAGCCGGCGCAGCGACCGGGCCAGACTTCGGTGCAGCAGCGACTGCATCTTCCTTGGTCACACGACCACCACGGCCGGAACCGGCGACATCAGCAGCAGCAACCCCCTTCTCGTCAAGGATCTTGCGAGCGGACGGGCTAGCCGTACCAGCCGGTGCGGCAGCAGCCGGGGCCGGAGCAGCAACGGCCGCAGCCTTCGGTGCTTCAGCGGCCGGAGCAGCAACACCAGCCTTGGCTTCGGTATCGATACGGGCGATCAGCTCACCGGAGACAACGGTTTCGCCGTCAGCCTTGATGATTTCAACCAGAACACCAGCAGCCGGCGACGGAACTTCAAGAACGACCTTGTCGGTTTCGATGTCGATCAGGATCTCGTCGCGAGCAACGGCTTCACCAATTTTCTTTTTCCAGGAAGCCAGCGTGCCTTCGGCAACGGACTCGGAAAGCTGGGGAACTTGGACTTCAATAATGCTCATAATGACTCCACTCTGCTTTAGTTATTAGTACTCGATCTTGCCCAGTGCGGACTCGACCAGTGCCTTTTGTTGCTCGTTGTGCTTGGCCAGATAACCGACGGCCGGCGACGAAGATGCCGGACGGGAAACCAGCAGCAGCTTCTGCTTGACACCCAGCTCGCTGTCCAGATGATGACGGGAAGCAAACCAGTACCAGGCGCCTTGGTTGCGTGGCTCTTCCTGACACCAGACAATTTCGGTCGCCTTCGGATACTTGGACAGCTCGGCGTGCAGCGATTCCTTCGGGAAGGGATACAACTGCTCGATACGAACCAGGGCGATATCGGTGATTTTCTTTTCGCGACGAGCTGCCAGCAGGTCGTAATAGACCTTGCCGGAGCAAAGCACCACGCGCTTGACCTTCTTGGCATCGATATCGTCGATTTCGCCGATCACACGCTTGAACTCACCATTGGCCAGTTCTTCCATGGATGAAGCTGCATCCTTGTGGCGCAGCAGCGACTTCGGTGTCATGACGATCAGCGGCTTGCGCTGCATGCGAACACCTTGACGGCGCAGCATGTGGAAAACCTGGGCTGCCGTGGTCGGCACGCAGACTTCCATGTTCATCTCGGCACAAGCCTGCATGTAGCGCTCAAGACGGGCGGAAGAGTGTTCCGGACCCTGACCTTCGTAGCCATGCGGCAACAGCATGACCAGGCCGCAGGCACGGCCCCACTTGGCTTCACCGGATGCAATGAACTGGTCGATGACGACCTGGGCGCCGTTGGCGAAGTCGCCAAACTGACCTTCCCAGAGAACCAGCTCATACGGATTGGCTGAAGCATAGCCATAGTCGAAAGCCAGCACGGCCTCTTCGGACAGCACGGAATCGTAACACTGGAAACCGGCCTGCTTTTCCTGAAGGTTCTTCAGCGGATAGTAAGTACCTTCATCCCAGCTGGTGCGATTCTGGTCGTGGAATGCAGCATGGCGGTGGAAGAAGGTACCACGACCAACGTCTTCACCCGAGATGCGCACGCCGTAGCCGGAAACCAGCAAGGAGGCGTAGGCCAGGTTCTCGGCCATACCCCAGTCAACCGGCAGTTTGCCTTCGCCCATCGCGGCACGATCTTCCGCAATTTTCTTGACGCGAGAATGCAGCACGTAGCCTTCGGGGAAGGTGGTCAGGCGCTTGGACAGACGCTTCAGTTCCTTCATCGGCACCGTGGTATCGCAGGTTTCGATGTAGTTCTTGGTCAGGAACGGGGTCCAGTCGATGGTGTTCGGATGCTTGTAGCCGGCAAGAACCGGGTTGTACAGCAACTCGCCCTTGTCCAGATGCTCGCGATATTCCTTGATCATCTGATCCGGACCGTCAGCCGGCAGGACGCCTTCAGCAATCAGCTTGTCGCCATAAACCTTGCGGGTACCTGGATGCTTGCTGATGATCTTGTACATCAAGGGCTGGGTGACCATCGGTTCATCCTGCTCGTTGTGACCGAGCTTGCGGAAACAGATGATGTCGATGACGACATCCTTCTTGAACTGCTGACGGAATTCGATAGCCAGCTGGGTGACCAGCGCCACTGCTTCCGGATCGTCGCCATTGACGTGGAAGATCGGTGCGTCGGCCATCTTGAAGATGTCGGTACAGTAATGACCGGAGCGGTAATCGCGCGGATCGCTGGTGGTGAAGCCAATCTGGTTGTTCACCACAATATGCAGCGTGCCACCCGTGCCATAGCCGCGGGTCTGAGCGAAGTTGAGCATTTCCTGGTTGACGCCCTGGCCAGCCACCGCCGAGTCACCATGGACAACGACGGGCAGAACCTTGGACTTGCCATCTTCTCCACGACGCACCTGACGGGCGTAAACCGAGCCTTCGACAACCGGGTTGACGATTTCGAGGTGCGACGGGTTGAATGCCAGCGTCAGGTGGCATGGACCTCCCGGAGTAGAAACGTCGGACGAGAAACCCATGTGGTACTTGACGTCGCCGGCGGAAAGATCGCTCTTCTTCTTGCCCTCGAATTCGGCAAACAGCATGGACGGTGCCTTGCCCAGCGTATTGACCAGCACGTTCAGACGACCACGGTGGGCCATACCGATAACCACTTCGTCGATACCGAGTTTGCCGCCGGCACGAATGGCTTCGTCCATCGAGACAATCAGCGACTCGCCACCTTCCAGAGAGAAACGCTTCTGGCCAACGTACTTGGTATGCAGGTAGCGCTCAAGGGTTTCAGCGGCGGTCAGTCGCTCAAGCAGACGCTTTTTCTGCTCGGCACTGTAGGTCGGACGTGAACGGATGGTTTCCAGGCGCTCCTGCAGCCAACGCTTTTCGTTGTAGTCGGACATGTACATGTACTCGACGCCAACGGTGCCGCAATAAGTCTGCTTCAGGGTTTGCAGGATATCGCCAAGGGTTGCCGATTCCGGCAACCCTTTCAAGGAACCAACGCTAAAAGTCTGGTTCAGGTCGCCATCGGTAAAGCCGTAGAAAGACGGCTCCAGCTCATCAATCTTCGGACGCGGCAAACGCTTGAGCGGATCGAGCTCGGCCCAGCGCGTACCCATCGAACGATAGGCAGTGACCAGTTGGCCGACTGCGGATTGTTTCTTGTTGTCGCCACCAGCGGCTACAGCAGCCGGGCGGAAACCACCGTCCTTGCCGAGTTCGGCAAAAGCGGCAACAACCGGCGCATGTGCGACATCACGTGCAACCGCACCCGGCATCTGGGCCAAGCGGTCAAAATAATCGCGCCATTCAGCCGGCACGCAGGTCGGATCATTCAGGTAATTTTCGTACAGCTCTTCCACGAACGGCGCGTTACCGCCAAAGAACATCGTGCTGTCGAACAATTGATTCATCGTAGTCATAGGCATCCCCTCTTGGGTGTTATTTTCCTCTGCAGCTGCATTTTGCAAAGCCACAAATCTCCACGGGTAAAAAAAGGGCGGCCACACGGCCGCCCAATTTTTTCTTAGCCGCGTTGGGCCAGCGGCACTACGTCGCGCTTTGCTGCACCCATGTACAGTTGACGCGGACGACCGATCTTGTATTCCGGGTCAGAAATCATTTCTTCCCACTGGGTCATCCAGCCGACGGTACGGGCCAATGCGAAGATACAGGTGAACATTTCAGTCGGAATGCCGATGGCTTTCTGAACGATGCCTGAGTAGAAGTCGACGTTCGGGTAGAGCTTCTTCTCGACAAAGTACGGATCTTCCAACGCAATACGCTCGAGCTCCATGGCCAGCTTGAACAGGCGGTCATTTTCCAGACCGAGCTCAGCCAACACTTCATTGCAAACCTGACGCATCAGCTTAGCGCGCGGGTCGAAGTTCTTGTAAACGCGGTGACCAAAGCCCATCAACTTGAACGAATCGTTCTTGTCCTTGGCACGAGCGATGTATTCCGGCACGCGGGAAACATCACCGATTTCTTCCAGCATCTGCAGGCAAGCTTCGTTGGCACCACCGTGGGCCGGACCCCACAGACAGGCGATACCGGCAGCGATACAGGCGAACGGGTTGGCACCTGAGGAACCAGCCAGGCGCACCGTCGACGTAGAAGCGTTTTGTTCATGGTCGGCATGCAGCGTGAAGATGGTGTCAAGAGCGCGGACCAGAACCGGGTTCGGCACATATTTCTCACACGGGTTGCCGAACATCATGCGCATGAAGTTGGCGGTGTAATCCAGGCTGTTATCCGGATACATGAACGGCGCACCAGTGTTGTACTTATAGGCCATCGCGACAATGGTCGGCATTTTGGCGACCAGACGATTGAAGCTGACATTACGATGCTCGGCATCCGAGAAGTCCATCGCATCGTGGTAGAAAGCGGACAGCGCGCCAACCACACCGGTCATCACAGCCATCGGGTGGGCATCACGGCGGAAACCAGAGAAGAACTTGGACAACTGCTCATGCACCATGGTGTGATTCTTGATGGTGCTTTCGAAATCAGCCTTCTGCTTGGCATTCGGCAACTCGCCGTTCTTCAGCAAGTAGGTAACTTCGAGGAAGTTACAGTTTTCAGCCAGTTGCTCGATCGGGTAACCGCGATACAGCAGTTGGCCCACGTCGCCATCAATAAAAGTAATCTTGGACTTGCAACTGGCGGTGGAAAGAAAACCGGAGTCGTAGGTAAACAGACCGGTCTTGCCACCCAGTGTGCGAATATCGATGCAATCGTTGCCATGCGTCGGTGACATGATCGAAAAATCGACGGGAGCCTGTCCATCGATTGATAAAGTTGCCTTGCGTTCGGTCGTCATAGTGTCTTCCCTTTACAGGTGTTGGTTGTCACTGCACTGCCAAAAAAAGTGGTTAACGTTCCTAAGTTAGAACGTCAACCTTACTCAACTCTTACGAATCTTTTCCACAACTGACATCAACCGGGAATCATCGATCTCCGCCTTGCCCGTAAGCAGATCCCAGAGATCGTAATCCTCCATGTCGGCCAGTTCTACAAACGCCTGCTGCTCGTCATCATTCAACTTGTCAAAGCCATCATCGAGAAAACGCGTCAGCGTAATATCGACTTCCAGGAGCGCACGACGAATGCAGCGCCAACGCAGGCGTTCGTAGTCCTTACGCTCCATCAGACAGCGCGACGAACCATCATGTCCTTGATCTTGCCAATGGCCTTAGTCGGGTTCAAACCCTTCGGGCACACGTCAACACAATTCATGATGGTATGGCAACGGAACAAGCGGTACGGGTCTTCGAGGTTGTCGAGACGCTCATTGGTCGCCTGGTCGCGCGTATCGGCGATGAAACGGTATGCTGCCAGCAGGCCTGCCGGGCCGACAAACTTGTCCGGGTTCCACCAGAACGATGGGCAGGACGTCGAGCAGCAGGCACACAGAATGCACTCATAAAGACCATTCAACTCTTCGCGATCTTCCGGCGACTGCAGACGTTCGCGTTCCGGCGGCGGATCGTTGTTGATCAGGTATGGCTTGATCGAGTGGTACTGCTTGAAGAACTGGGTCATGTCGACGATCAGATCGCGGATGACCGGCAGACCGGGTAGCGGACGCAGCACGATCGGCTGCTTCAGGCTGTCGATATCGGTCAGGCAGGCCAGGCCATTCTTGCCGTTGATGTTCATGGCATCGGAGCCACAAACACCTTCGCGACAGGAGCGTCGATAGGAAATCGCGTCGTCCTTGGCCTTCAGCTTGGTCAGCGCGTCCAGCAGCTTACGATCAGTCGGTTCGAGTTCGACCGAGATGTCCTGCATGTACGGCGCGTCGTCCTTGTCCGGATCGTAGCGATAGATACTGAATTGAACCATGCGTTTGCTCATTCTGGACTCCGATTAGTACGAGCGCGTCTTGAGGGCTACGGCCTCGACGGTCAGGGGTTGCATGTTGACCGGCTTGTAGCTGATCGAGTTATCAACCGGCGAGAACAGCGTGTGCTTCAGCCATTCCTTGTCGTTACGGCCATTCGGGAACTCGGCGGTATCCGGCGCGTCGTCACGAACATGAGCACCACGGGATTCCTTGCGGGCTTCGGCGGAAATCATCGTGGCCTTGGCGACTTCGATCAGGTTTTCCATTTCGAGCGCTTCAGTACGAGCCGTATTCCAGGCCATCGACTTGTCCTTGATCTCGAGCTGGCGAGCTGCCTTTTCGACTTCGAGGATCTTCTCGACGCCCTGCTTCAGCATGTCGCCAAAACGGAACACACCGGCGTGGTCCTGCATGGTGCGCTGCATGGCCAGACGGGTTTCGTGCACGTTGGCACCACCCTTGCGGTTGTCCAGTGCGCTGATGCGAGCCAGAGTCTTGTCGGCGACGTCCTTCGGCAGTTCGCGATGGGCGCGGCCAGCCTTGAGATCTTCAACCGCGGAGTCGCCGGCCGACTTGCCGAAGACCAGCAGATCGAGCAGCGAATTGGTACCGAGACGGTTGGCACCGTGCACCGAAGCACAGGCACACTCGCCACCGGCATAGAAACCAGGAACGACGCTGTTCATGTCGCCATTCTTCGGCATGACGACACGGCCAGAGTAATGGGTTGGGATACCACCCATCTGGTAGTGACAGGTCGGCACGACCGGCAGCGGTTCCTTCAGGCAATCGACACCGGCGAACTGCAGGCCGATTTCGTGGATGCCCGGCAGGCGCTTCATGATCGTGGCTGGATCGAGGTGGGTGATGTCGAGCAGGACGTAGTCCTTGTTGACGCCACAACCGCGGCCTTCCTTGATTTCGGTCGCCATGGCGCGCGAAACCACGTCACGCGACGCCAAATCCTTGGCGTTCGGAGCGTAGCGCTCCATGAAGCGTTCCTTGCTGGAATTACGCAGAATGCCACCTTCGCCGCGCACACCTTCGGTAATCAGCACGCCAGCACCGGCCACGCCGGTCGGGTGGAACTGCCAGAATTCCATGTCTTCGAGCGGGATGCCAGCACGCGCCGCCATACCAAGGCCGTCACCGGTATTGATGAAGGCATTGGTCGACGAATAGAAGATACGACCGGCACCGCCGGTCGCGAAAATCGTGGCACGAGCGTGGAAGATAACGATCTGGCCGGTTTCCATTTCCATGGCGGTAACGCCGAGGACGTGGCCTTCTTCGTCACGGATCAGGTCAAGAGCCATCCACTCAACGAAGAACTGGGTGTTGGCCTTGACGTTGCGCTGGTACATAGCGTGCAGCATGGCATGACCGGTACGGTCAGCGGCAGCACAGGAACGACGCACCGGCTTTTCGCCAAAGTTGGACATGTGACCACCGAACGGACGCTGGTAGATCTTGCCGTCGTCGGTACGGTCAAACGGCATGCCGTAGTGCTCGAGCTCAACGACCACTTCGTTGGCCTTCTTGCACATGAATTCGATCGCATCCTGGTCGCCGAGCCAGTCGGAACCCTTGACGGTATCGTACATGTGCCACGTCCAGTGATCTTCCTCGGAATTACCAAGGGAGGCAGCAACCCCGCCCTGCGCCGCAACAGTGTGCGAACGGGTCGGAAAAACTTTGGACAAGACGGCCGTTTTCAGGCCAGCTTCGGACAATTGGATTGCGGAACGCAGACCGGCACCACCGGCACCAACGATCACCGCATCAAACTTGAGAACAGGAATACTCACGCTTACAGCCTCCAGAGAATCGCAGCAGCCCACGCGGTGTAACCCACCAGCGCGGCAATGGTCACAACGTGCAGCGTCAGACGGACACCCGTCGGCTTCACGTAATCCATCCAGATATCACGCACACCAATCCAGGCGTGATAGAACAAGCTAACGAAGAAAAGGAAGGTCAAAAACTTGATGACGCCATTGGCGAACACACCCTGCCAGGCTTCGAAGGTATTCGGCCGAACCACCAGCAACACAGCGGCAATCAGTACGGAATAGACGGCCATGATGACTGCGGTAGCACGCTGGGCAATCCAGTCCTTCAGGCCGTAATGGGCACCAACAACAATACGGTTGATCACAGCAGAACCCCCCAAATCAGGATCGCGCTCAGCGGGAGGCTAACAGCCAACACAACACCGGCAGACTTGCGAGCAGCCTCTTTTTCGATACCAACATGCAGATCAAGAAGCAGGAAGCGGATACCTGCACAGAAGTGATGCATGAACGCCCAGATCAGGCCCGCCAGAATCACCTTAACCAGAAACATCCCGGCAATTGCCTTGATGCCCGAAAAGCTTTCGGGAGAGGCCAAGCTTGCACCAAAAAGCCAAAGCAGAAGCGGAAGACAGAGAAACAGTCCTACACCGCTAACGCGATGCAGAATTGAAACTTTGCCAGGCAACGGCAACCTAATTGTAGTCAAGTCCAAATTTTTTGGACGTTTCTTGATGGTCATTTCTGCCATGAACGTCATCCCTCGCGTGAAGATGCGGTTATCCGCTTGTACGTGGTTTGAAAAGAACGGTAATTATACATTCAAAACCGGCTAGAACACGCCACTCCGGGCGCTTTCCGACCTAATCCGAAAGCATGGGGCATTCACCCCAAATCGTTCCGATAGTAATGCCGCCGCGTACAGTACAGACCACGACGCCACTCGACCGGCTTGTTTCCATAGGTATAGGCCGTTCTTTCAACAAGAAGGAGCGGCTCACCCTTTTGCACCCCAAGCAATTCGGCGCTTTGCAGATCAGCAGCAACCGCCCGCAAATGCTCCTCGGCATGAATCATGCGGACACCAAAATCGCCCTCAAAAAGGCTGTACAAGGAACGCTCACCAGCGCGCAAGCCCTCCAGCGCCAAGCCGTTGAACAGGTCGGCAACCAGATAAATCTGATCAAAAACCACCGGCTCACCATTGAAACGCAGCAGGCGCTTGACGTGAAGCACACTATCACCCGGCTGCAAACCCAGCGCCACGGCCACCTCAGGCGTCGCAGCGATGGTTTCGCAAAAAAATGGGTCACTGACCGCATGCGTTGCCTTGCCGTCATCCGGCACAAGGCGCAGAAAGCGATAGAAGGAGCGCGGATCACTATGCGTGGCGACAAAGGTCCCCTTCCCCTGACGCCTGACCAGAAGATTTTCGGCGGCCATCTCATCAATCGCCTTGCGCACAGTTCCCTGGCTGACATTAAAACGCGCAGCCAACTCCCCTTCGCTAGGAATGGCATCACCCGGCCCCCACTCCCCCTGCTCCAGACTACGGATCAGAAAATCCTTTATCTGGCGATAGAGCGGACTGAAGGTCGGCGAGGACAAACGGGGGGCAGGACGGGAGACGTCACGGGTCATAGGGCCAAATTTCAGCACATTTCAGGCAGACCGTCCACGAAAAGTTGTCTTATATAAGACATATGATGAATTGACACTTAAACGCTGAACTTCTAACATCACGAGTCTCTCGCGCCGGCCGACGCAAGGGATAAATTCAAGGCCGGCACTCGAGCAAATTCAAACAATTCAATCACGCAGTTTCATTACAGGAGCGATACATGTCCAAAGCCCCCATGCGCGTAGCTATTACCGGCGCCGCCGGCCAGATCGGTTATAGCCTGCTGTTCCGCATCGCCTCCGGCGAAATGCTCGGCAAAGACCAGCCGGTCATCCTTCAGTTGCTCGACCTGCCGCAAGCGCAGCAAGCTGTGAAGGGCGTCATGATGGAGCTGGAAGACTGCGCTTTCCCGCTGCTCGCCGGCATGGTTGCCACCGATGACCCGAACGTTGCCTTCAAGGACGCCGACGTCTGCCTGCTGGTTGGTGCCCGTCCGCGCACCAAGGGCATGGAGCGTGCCGACCTGCTGACCGCCAACGGCGCCATCTTCACGGTGCAAGGCAAGGCCATCGCTGAAAACGCCAAGGAAGACGTCAAGGTCCTGGTCGTCGGCAATCCTTGCAACACCAACGCCTTCATCGCCGCTGCTGCCGCCAAGAAGGTTGGCCGCACCAACCCGAACAACTACCACGGCATGCTGCGTCTGGACCACAACCGCGCCCTGTCGCAACTGGCCGGCAAGACCGGTCGTGCCGTTTCTTCCCTGAAGAAGCTGGTCGTCTGGGGTAACCACTCACCGACGATGTACGCCGACTACCGTTTCTGCACCTCCAACGGCGACAGCGTAAAGGCTCTGGTGAACGATCACGCCTGGAACAACGACGTCTTCCTGCCGACCGTCGGCAAGCGCGGCGCCGCCATCATCGAAGCGCGTGGCCTGTCCTCGGCTGCTTCTGCCGCCAACGCCGCCATCGACCACGTCCGTGACTGGGTCCTCGGCTCCGACGAATGGGTCACCATGGGTGTTCCTTCCGACGGTTCCTACGGCATCCCGGCGGGTATCGTGTTCGGCTTCCCGTGCGAATGCAAGGGTGGCAAGTTCAGCATCATCCAGGGTCTGGAAATCGACGAGTACAGCCGCGAGAAGATCAACTTCACGCTCAAGGAACTGACCGACGAAGCCGAAGCCGTCAAGGACATGCTGTAATCCAGCATTAGTTCTTAGCTTCATTGAAGGGCCGCGGTAAAATGCCGCGGCCTTTTTCATTTACGGGTCAGAAAACATGCGCCATCCGAAAGCAGTTCTTTTTGCCGGCGAAAAGCCCTTCCCCATCCTTCCGGCGGTCGACCATTACGCCGGCTCGGAAAAACTGATGCGCAAGGCACTCCTGTTGCAAAAGGAGCTAGGCTCGATCTTCGACATCACCTGTGACTGCGAAGATGGCGCCCACGCTGGGGCCGAACGAGAGCATGCAGAAATGGCTGCCAGCGTAATCATGAGTGAGGACAACCTGTTCAATCGCGTTGGCGCTCGTGTTCATGACGTCACCCATCCCCACTGGCAACAGGATATGGAAATCCTGGTCAGCCGAGCTGGCAAGCGCCTCCCGTTCATCACGCTCCCCAAACCCTGCAGCGCCGGCGATGTTCAGGTACAGATCGAAGCGCTGCGCGAGATAGAGCAAAAATTTGGCATCGACCATCGGATTCCCGTCCACGTGCTGATCGAAACCCATGGTGCACTGCGCGAAGTTTGGGAAATCGCGGCCTTGCCCGGAGTCGAAAGCCTGGATTTTGGCCTGATGGACTTTGTCTCAGGGCATCACGGCGCCATCCCCGGCAACACGATGAAAAGCCCGGGTCAGTTCGATCACCCGCTAGTCGCGCGCGCCAAGTGCGAAATCAGCGCTGCCGCTTTGGCCAACGGCATTGTTCCGTCGCACAACGTGACGACCGAACTGAAAGACATCGCATACATCCGCAATGATGCGCTACGGGCCCGAAGCGAATTCGGCTTCCTGCGCATGTGGAGCATCCACCCGAACCAGATCTTGCCCATCGTCGAAGGCATGCGCCCGGATTTCTCGGAAGCACAAGCCGCCGCCGAGATCCTGATCGCCGCCCAGGACAACGACTGGGGCCCGATCCAGCATGAAGGCAAACTGCACGACCGCGCCTCTTACCGCTATTACTGGGAATTGCTCGACCGCGCCCACGTCACCGGCATGGACATCCCAGCCATAGCCAAGCAGCGTTTCTTTGCCTGAAGAACTGCCGATTCTCTATCGCGACGAGCATATCGTCGTCATCGACAAGCCGTCCGGCTTGCTTGTTCATCGCTCAGAAATCGACCGTCACGAGACGCGCTTCGCCATTCAGATCCTTCGTGATCAGATCGGCCAGCGGGTCTGGCCGGCACACCGACTTGACCGTGGCACCTCTGGCGTATTGCTTTTCGGACTGAATCCAGCCATGGCTAGCCAGCTTGGGAAGCAGTTCGAGCAGGGTACCGTGGAAAAAGCCTACTGGGCTGTCGTTCGCGGCTACCCGCCAGCATCAGGCAGCATTGACCATCCGCTGACCCGCCAGCGCGACCCTTATGAATTCAAAGGGGAGCAGTGCAGTACCGAGGCTCAGCCAGCACTGACGCACTTCCGGAAGCTGGCCGAGATCGAGCTGCCGGTCGAAATCGACCGTTATCCAAGCAGCCGCTACGCACTTCTGGAACTGGAGCCGATCACCGGACGTCGGCATCAGATCAGGCGCCATTTGAAGCACCTTGCGCACCCGATCATTGGCGATGCCACCTATGGCAAAGGGCGTCACAACCGCTACTTTGCCGAGCAACTCGGCAGCCACCGCTTGCTGCTCGCCTGCATCAGACTCTCGTTCAACCACCCTGTTACCGGGCTCCGACTGGACATAAAAACGCCAGTGTCCGGCGAGTTCGCCGCCACACTGGCGCGTTTTGGCTGGCCTGGCAGCTAGTAGCCGATCGACGCCTCAAGTTCTTCGAGATGTTTCATTTCGCGCTCGAGGTCAACCATATCCTGACCCAGCGCATCCCGGGCGGAAACCATTCCGAGCGGCGCGCCGCTCGGATCGACCACTGGCACATGGCGGAAGCCGCCCTCGGCCATCATGTAGAGCGCGTAGGAAAGGGGTTTATCAGCACCTATCGTCTGCGGATCCCGGACCATCACCTGATCCAGTGTCGTCGCGTCTGGATCAAGGGCGGCTGAAAGAATCTTGTTCAGTGCATCACGTTCCGTAAAGATGCCGGCAATCCGGCCATTCTCAACAACCAGCAAGGCACCGATTTTCTTATCGGTCATCAGCCGGCAGGCCGAACGGACACTCATCGTCTTGCTGGCAGTTACCAGCGTCCGACCATCGAGCAGGTTTCTGATCATTCTTCTGGGCATGTTTGTCTCCTTCGTTGTATGAAAATGTAACGCGCCTCCCAAGCGATTGGAAACCGTCACAACGATAGAGATTACCCCGCCTTTATGACGACAATCGCAATGGCGATGAAAATAATGACAACACCTATCAACTCAACGTTCAATGGAAACTCAAATATTTTCAGGGGGCCAGTTCGTAAACGACTCGAACTCGAGCATCTGCCTTGGAGAGTTCGACAAAGCCGATGCCGCCCGGATGAGAAACCACCCACTTGAGAACCTCTTCCGGTGAGCCAAGCTTGGTTGGTGGCTGCATGCGCCCGGAGAACACCTGCCTTGACCAGTAGGCATTGATTTCCGAGAGATCCTTGCCGAGCAACGCGTTGTAGAAACGCGCCCGATCCGGATGGGAGTCCAACATATCGACCGGCTGCGCCTCGACGCCATTGAAGAACTGCCTGGTGCGCCCGAAAAAGAGATTGACCACCTCGTTGCGCGTCATTGCCGCCACGCCGCAGCGAGCATTGACGACAACGACAAGCTCGGCGCGAACCTCTGCCGCCGGCTGCACCAGCAACCAGGAGATCAGGCAGAGAAGAAGGAGGCGACGAACAGGCATCTGCTTAGAAGACAAAGTCGACCGTCAGGGAGTAAATGTCCATCTTTCCGGACCAACGACCATTAACTGGATCATTGCGATACGGAAAGATTGATGTCGGGTCACCACGAACGCCATCCCACTGAGCCTTCACTGCAACATTACGCGCCACATCCCAGCGCATGCCAACAATGCTCGTTTTTTGATCCGAATGCGAATCAGCGATCACACGACTCGCATAAGGATCAGGACTAGCATGCCGTTCCGATCGCACCCACGAATAGCCGAGATAGGGCGTAACCTGAGCAATCCTGTAACCGGCAAGCAAGTACCCCCCATTGGAATCCTCAAGCGCATTATTACCCTGCTCGATATGATTCAGCATCAATTGCACCTGCCACGGCCCCTGATCATAGACTACACCCAGGGAATAATAGTCGGTGCGCCTGTCCTTCGTTGCCAGGTATTCAAGCGAGGATGCTGGCAACAAAGTGCCGAGCGGCAAATTATTCTTGAAGGTGATATTGGCGTAACTCGCCCGGATCAACCATGAAGCAATTTGGTACTCAAGAAATCCGCCAAGCATCGGTGAATCCTTGATTTCCCATTGCCTGTCGGCCAGAGGAATCTTGCCGTCGGAATGGCCATAGAAAGCCTTGATGCGAAGAAGATGCTCACCGAGAGGTACGGTGTACGCTGCATCCAGCCCATGAATGCTATAAAACGGCAGATACCAGAAGTAATCACCGGGTGGCCGTACGGTTAGGAAGGAATAGCCAACCCATCGGGAATCGGCCATCATGAAGAATTCCGTACCGAGACGCCCTGCACGTAAAGTCAGATTGGGTGTTGGATCATACTTGACGAAAGCCCAGCTGATTTCCGGGTGGTATGTCCGGTCGTAGCGGTAGCGGGTTGTTGCCTGAACAACCGCCTCAAACTCCTTGTTGATATGCCAGCCACCCTGCAGGCCTAGCACACTGTCGCCCCGCCCATCCCAGTTTTTCTTGATGCCGCCAGGCTGTGACAAGTCGCGAACAAACTCCAAATCATTGGAAGTTGTCCTTGCCATCCCCAAGGTGCCAAAACCCTGCAAGCTAAACGTCTGCTCCTGGTCTGCCAAAACCGGCGTGCCGATGAGTTGCGCGAAGGCGCAACTGACCGCCAATAGTTTGAGCAAACGTAGAGCGTCTGTCAGGCGCAACATCTTGGCAACGAGCATGGTTGTTGTGAACGAGATATCGGCGAAGAAACCGCAAATAAAAAAGGCACACGAAATGTATCGTGTGCCCTTGAATCAGTCAGATTACAGCTCAGGCAAGGCTATCTTCTGTTCGACGCTGAACTGATAATCCTTGAAGACATGCTCGGCTGACAGAATCTGATAGCTGCCATCCTCAAGGCGGCGGGTGGTGTCCTTCAGGCGATAGGTCAGATGGCCGCAAGTCCAGATATCGAAATTACGCATATGCGTGCACAGACAGGTCTTGTCCATGACCGAAACCTTGCGCGCTCCCGGGTGAGCCGCCACTTCTCGATTGTAGGCAGTCACATAGGAACACTTGCCGTTGGCATCAAGCAGGTAACCATAGGCTTCGCAGTTCGGGCGAATGCCGGCACCGATGCCCGGGCTGCCCTTGATCATTCGCATCGGGTAACCGGTCGGTGAAATCTGGTTGACCTCGATATCCTCTTCGCTGGCCTTGAAGTACTCCTGCTTGACGTTGGCCGGCAAGCCGCATTCTTCAGCGACGGTAAAGCGGGTCGCCACCTGGACTGCAGCAGCGCCGGCTTCAAGGAAAGCAGTCGCATCGGAACCGGTAAAGATGCCACCGGCCGGAATAACCGGGATATCCAGTTTTTCGTTCTTCAGATACTGCATCACTTCAGCGACGATGGTGGCCAGATCATACTGCGCCCAGTCCATGCCGAAACCGAGGTGGCCGCCGGCCAGCGGGCCTTCAACCACAATGTAATCAGGCAGGCGCCCGGTACGGAAATTCTTTTTCAGGAAGAGTTGCAGGGCACGCACCGAGGAAACGATGATGCCCAGCTGGACGTCGCGGAAACGCGGATGATCCTCGATCAGGGCGAAAGAACCAAGGTGCAGGCCGGCAGCCAGCGTAATGCCTTCGATACCAGAATCCATCGCGGCGGTCATGCGAACCTTCAGCGTCTCTTTCGGCGCATTCATGGTCAGCTTTTCCATGCAGTTGATGAAGATCATGCCGTCGCCCTTCTTGCGCGACATGGATTCTTCAACGTGCAGGCGGGTGGCTTCTGCCAACTTGCCGAGGTCGAACTGGACCGGTGACTTGTCTTCGTTTTCGACGTTGTACTTGTAAAGCGCGAGCTTGTCCTTGACGAACTTGGTCTTGTAGCGGCGATCCGAAACCGTCTTGATCATTGCGTCGGAAATATGGCCAACACCGCCCAGACGGGCCACCTCGACAGCCAGATCGGCGCTCGAAATATCGACGCCCATGCCACCGACCATGATCGGAACCAGTTCATGCTTGCCAAGCCGCAAGCGGAAATCATCCACACGCTTCATCATTATCCTTATGGAAACCGGCCAGCAACCCCTCTTCCCCGGCCAAGATTGGAATTTTACGCCAATGTTAAGACCGATGCTTGACGAGGCAGGGATAAATCAATTTTGTCCGCGTCAAGTGTCGCTAAACTTATGATTTAGATACCTCATCGGGCAACAGGTTCGCCATGCGCGTTTCAAATCACCCTCTCTGGCTGGTCGGCTTCCGTCCATTCTTCACCCTGGCTTGTCTGGCCGGCATTTTATTGCCAATGCTCTGGGCGCAGATCTTCAGCGGTCACCTCGCAGCGCCTTCAAACCCATTCACATCGGTGCAATGGCACGCCCACGAAATGTTCTTCGGTTTTGGCTGGGCGGTACTCGGTGGCTTCCTGCTCACCTCAACCAAGAACTGGGTCAGTATTCGCGGTTATCACGGCCTGGCGCTCATGTGGCTTTCTGGCGCCTGGCTTGCCGAACGGATAGGCATGAGCTTTGGCGGCACCTGGCCAATGCCCCTTTTCCTGCTGGTAAACAACCTTTTTCTGGGCAGCATCATTGCCATGCTGATGTGGACGCTGATCCGTCACCGTGACAAGGACAGCTATCGCGACAATGCCTTTTTTCTGGTGATGCTGCCAGCCTTCATCTTTGCCAAGTACCTGATGCTGGCGGGCGGCGACTTCACGGCCGGCTACAGCATGGCCATCGCGCTCTTCCGGCTGGCTTTTCTAGTCATGCTGGAACGCACGCTCACCGGCTTCATGAAGGCCGCCTTTCAGGCACAAATCCTGCGCCATCCCAAGTTGGACATGGCAATCAAACTGCTTGGCCTGCTGCTGGTCATCGAATTTGTCCTGCCCCGCCCGTTGACGGCGGTTATCTCTTTGTTGCTGGCTACATTGCTCACCATCCGCTTTTTCTACTGGAAGCCACAACTTGCCTTCACACGCATCGACATCGGCATCATGTACATCGGCTACCTGAGTATCGTTGGCCAGCTATTGATTGAGGCATTCGGCCACGTCGTCAACTTCGTCTGGGTCGGCTCAGTGTCGGTGCACCTGTTCACCTTCGGCGCCATGGGCACGGTCATCCCGGCCATGATCATCCGTATCTCCAAAGGCCACACCGGCCGCAAGGTAGTATTCGACGGCATCGACCGGCTGGTGCTCTACATCATGCTTGCCGCCCTTTTCATCCGCGTCTTGCTGCCACAGCTGGCACCGGCCGCCTATATCGGCTGGATACATCTGTCGGCCACCTGCTGGCTGGCAGCCTTCGGCATCCTGGCCTGGCGCACCATCCCGATGCTGCTGCAGCCGCGCATCGACGGCAGGGAACATTGATTCGTGGGATACTTCGCCCCCCGCCGTCCGTCCGAGTAAGCCATGCACCCCCGCAACAAGAATGCCGAAGGCTACGATTTTGCCGCACTAGCCGCCACCTCGGCCGCCTTGGCCAAGCACATCAAGACGACGCAGGCTGGCACGGCCAGCATTGACTTCGCCAACCCTGCTGCCGTCAAGATGCTCAACCGGGCAATCCTGATGCATCACTACGGGGTCAAGGGCTGGGATATTCCGGCCGGCTACCTGTGTCCGCCGATTCCGGGCCGCGCTGATTACATTCACAGCGTTGCCGACCTGTTGGCGACCTGCAACAAGAAGAACATTCCGAGCGGCCCCGGCGTGCGCGTGCTCGACATCGGCGTCGGTGCCAACATGGTCTATCCGCTGATCGGCCATGCCGAATACGGCTGGTCCTTCCTCGGTGTCGATATCGACGAAGCGGCACTGGCCAACGCCCAGAGCATCATCGGCAAAAACCCGGAGTTGGCCAGCGACATCGAACTGCGCCACCAGCCGGTGTGGGACAACATCTACACCGGTCTGCTGCGCTCCGGCGAAGTCTTCGACCTGTCGATCTGCAACCCGCCTTTCCACAATTCGCCGGATGATGTCCACGCGGTCAGCCAGCGCAAGTGGAACAACCTGAACAAGCCGGGTGCCAAACGTGGCGCAGCTGAACCGCGCCTGAATTTCGGCGGCGGCGGTAGTGAACTGTGGTGTAACGGCGGCGAACGTGCCTTCGTCAAACGGATGATCGAGCAAAGCTGCAACATCCCGAAGCGGGTGATGTGGTTCACCAGCCTGCTCTCGCAAGGCGACAACCTGCCGCATATCGAAGCTGCACTGAAGAAGGCCAAGGTCGTCGAGTCGCGCATCATTCCGATGGCGCAAGGCCAAAAGCAAAGCCGCCTGGTCGCCTGGACCTTCTGCGGCAACGGCGAGCGCGAAAAGTGGCGCCGCGAACGGTGGACTGCCGCGCCCTCCTATGCCGTTCCTGCCTTCGCCGAGCAGACTGCGCCCTTGACAGCCGAAGCGACTCCGCCAGCGGCCGACCCCGTATAATTGACGGTTTTCTGTCTGGAAATTTGCCTGTGTCCGACCGCCTCGCCGTCCTGCCCCAATACCTGATTCCAAAACAGGCACTGACCGTACTGGCCGGCAAGCTGGCCTCGGCCAAAGCCGGTGGCCTGACTACCAGCGTCATCCGCTGGTTCGTCCGTCGCTACAACGTCAACATGACGGAAGCGGCCAATCCGGACATCGCCAGCTACAAGAGCTTCAACGAGTTCTTCACTCGCCCCCTGAAAGACGGCGCCCGGCCGGCCGCCGACGCCGACTTTCTGTGCCCGGTTGATGGTGCGATCAGCCAGTATGGCCCGATCGATCGTGACCAGATTTTCCAGGCCAAAGGTCACAGCTATTCAACCACCGCGCTAGTCGGCGGCGATCGCAAACTGGCCGAGCAATTCGAGAACGGCAGTTTCGCCACGCTTTATCTCAGCCCGCGCGACTATCACCGCATCCACATGCCCTGCGACGGCAAGCTGACCCGGATGATCTACGTACCCGGTGCACTGTTCTCGGTTAATCCGACCACGGCCCGCGGCGTCCCCGGTCTGTTCGCCCGCAACGAACGCGTCATCTGCGTATTCGAATCCGAATTCGGTAGTTTCGTATTGACCCTGGTCGGCGCCACCATCGTCGGCAGCATGGCTACCGTCTGGCATGGCACGATCAATCCGCCGCGCCCCGGCGTTATCCGCGAATGGCGCTATGACGAACAGAACATCAGGCTGAAAAAAGGCCAGGAAATGGGCCGCTTCCTGCTCGGATCGACGGTCGTCATGCTCTTTCCGAAGAAGACCCTCGCCTTCAACCCGGATTGGTCACCAAGCCGGGCCATCCGTATGGGCGAACAGATGGGCAGCAAGGCAAACTGAAGCTGCCGCGCCCTCGCTACTGAAAAGCACCGGGCGCCAGCGCACTGCCCGGACGCATCGGCCGGCTACCAACCGGAAAGTGAAATTCGGCACTGGGCAACAACTCAACCCCTCTGGCCTGCCCCGGTGGCCGGATCGCGCCTCGTAGCGGCGACAGATTGGTCAGGCGCAACGGAATTCCACCGGACTCAATCAGTTCCCCTCTCGCCACCAGGCGATTTCCGTCGAAACGCCCCTGAGCCGGCTTGAACAGATCGCCATTACCGACCAACAGATTGTTGAGCAGCCAGACCTCGACGTCAGACGCAATTTTGTCGATACGCACATTGACGAAATTGCCGGCCGGCGCATCATTGATCAGCGTGTTGTGGGCCATGTACAGTGCATTGTCCGGCCAGCGCGGCCCCTCGGCACCGTAGGAGACAAGGGTCGGATTGTCGGTGCCGGCACTCTGGCCGACGGCATTGCCGATCACGTAGGCAATACCACCATTCGGAAACTCCAGCTCGTAGGATGCCCTGCCACCGGCGCCATCGACCAGCATGTTATAGAGGATGTGATTCTCGCGTGCCCGCGACTTGACCAGATGCCCAAGGTAACCGTTGTGGAACCGGCTGCCGCGCAACAGGAACTTGCCGATAGCGCCGACATATAGCAAATGGTGCAGATCGCCTTTGTGGCGTGGCGCATCGCCGAATTCGCTATCGATGACCTCGAGACTGAGTTCTGGAAAATTAGCGGTCAGGATGCCCATTTCGTTGTCGAAAAAGGCGCAGGAGCGGACCGTCAGGCTCCCTTTCTCGAAGCGGATGCCAGCCCCGTTCAGACTGGCCACGCGTGCACCGCGAAACTCGATGTTCTCGATCGTCACCGTGCCGCCACGCACCACCCAGATCGCCTTGCCTTCGGCACTTTGGCCCTCGGCCAGCATGACCGGCCGCTGGCCAACACCCCGGATAAGCAGGTTGGTCTGCGTCCAGACCGCCGGTTGGCCACGGTAATCACCGGGCCGAATCTCGATAACCTCGCCATCCTTGGCCAGTCGGGCAGCCTCGGTCAGCGTCGTAATCTTTTCGCCTGGGCCAACACTCATGGTGGCTGGCAAATCGGCGGCGCGTAACAGTTTTGCCTCTTCGGAAATAACCATCAAGCGTCCGTCCGGCGTCCGACGAATTTCGCCACGATAATCGGGAGCCGGCGGTAGCTTGTCAGGCATTTGCGCCCCCGCCCATCCGGCCGGAAAGACAAGGAAAGTCACGATACCAGCGCGCAGGATGCAGAGACGGAGAGTTTCTTGGATCATGGGCATCTCCTGGCGGATGGGGAAAACGCGGCACCCGTTCGCCGGATGGAAAATTGGCGGCAACCGGTTTTGCCTCATGAAACGGCAGCCGGGATGCATTTGTCAACAGGCCACTCCATGGCAATATTCGCTTTCCGGTAAAAGCGGCGCCCGACAAGCCGCTCCGGATCTGCATTCGTTTTCACTCTTCCCTGCCAGGAGATCACCATGCCCAGTGCCGTTTCTTCATTCATCGGCGGTTCGCTCCGCCACCTCTGTCTCGCCGCACTGTTTCTATTCGCCTCAAGCTTTGCCGCCGCCGAAGCGCCACAGCAAAAGACCCAAGTCCCGGGCTATTACCGGCTAATGCTTGGCAACTTTGAAGTCACCGCGTTATACGATGGTGCCATCGATCTCGACGAAAAGTTGCTGAAGAATATCCAGCAGCGCGATATCCAGCGCCTGCTGGCTCGCGAGTTCCTGAAGGGACCGAAGGTACAGACCGCAGTGAATGCCTATCTGATCAACACCGGCAGCAAATTGATCTTGGTCGACGCCGGTGCTGCCAAGCTGTTCGGGCCGGGCCTTGGCAATATCGTCGATAACCTGAAAGCGGCCGGCTATGCACCTGAGCAGGTGGATGTCGTGCTGGTGACCCATCTGCACGGAGACCACGTCAACGGCCTCGTTACATCGGAAGGCCAACGTGTTTTCACCAATGCAGAAATCTGGTCCGCCAAGGCCGACAACGTTTTCTGGCTGAGCGAGGAAATTGCCGCCAAGGCGCCCAAGGATTTCCAGTCCTTCTTCAAGATGTCACGTGATGCCGCCGCCCCTTACCTTGCGGCCGGCAAGTGGAAAACCTTCGACAGCGACCGCGAACTGCTGCCCGGCGTCACCAGTGTGGACACGCACGGCCATACGCCGGGGCATGCCAGCTACCTCGTGCAGAGTGGCGATCAGCGCCTGATGATTCTCGGCGATCTGATACATAACCATGCCGTCCAGTTTGCCCACCCGGATGTCGCCATCGAATTCGACAATGATCCGAAGCAAGCAGTCATCGCCCGCAAGCGCATCTTCCGCCAGGCAGCCAGGGAAAGACTGATGGTGGCTGGCATGCATCTGCCCTTCCCGGGCATCGGTCACGTCCGCAAGGAGCAAAAGGGCTACGCCTGGGTGCCAGCCGAATTTGCACCGCTGGCCAAATAACATGCAGATTTGGGTCGATGCCGACGCCTGCCCCGGCGTCATCAAGGAAATCATCTACCGCGCCGCCGAGCGTCGGCAGATCCAGACCACACTGGTCGCCAACCAGATGCTGCGCACGCCGCCGTCGAAATACATCCGCGCCATCCAGGTCGCGCATGGCTTTGACGTGGCCGACGCACACATCGTCGATCAAGTGGTGGCGGGCGACCTCGTCGTCACTGCCGACATTCCGCTCGCCTCGCTGGTCATCGAGCGCGGTGCCCATGCACTGAATCCGCGCGGCGAGATGTACACCACCGCCAACATTCGGGAACGCCTGACCATGCGCAACTTCATGGAAGACCTGCGCAGTGCCGGCGTTCAGACCGGCGGCCCCAATGCCTTCAGCCAGGCCGATCGACAGGCCTTCGCCAACCAGCTGGATCGCTTTCTGGCCAAAATACCGGTTGCCTGAATCCCTAGAGAGTTTTCCGGCCGCCCGCTGGTCATAATGCCAATTGAGATTGACGAAGCACCGGCCTGGTAACGCGGAAACACCGATTCATAGCCTCGGCAAGGTCTGATTTCGCCCGGCCGCCTTGGCAGCATAGAGCAGGTTATCGGCCCGCTGAAGCAGTTCCTGAACGGTTTCACCAGGTACATGCTGCGTCACGCCGAAGCTCGCCGTCACCGTCAAGCCGGGAAGCAAGGTCGCCATGCTTTCAGTCAGCGCCAGACGCAGGCGCTCGGCAGTCGCTATCGCCGCCGGCAGCGAGGTCTCGGGCAGAACGATGACGAACTCCTCACCACCATAGCGGGCGACCCAATCGATATGCCCTCGCAATTCCCGACGGAAGCACTCGGCGGCCTCCTGAAGGACCTGATCGCCAAGCAGATGCCCGCAAGTGTCATTGATCCGTTTGAAGTGATCGATATCGCAGAAAATCACTGCCAGAGCGCGCTGATAGCGGATCGCCCGATCAAGCTCCTCCTGGATTCTCTCGTTGAAGAGGCGACGGTTGAAGCAACCAGTCAAGGGATCAATAGTCGACAGGCGATGGATAGCCGCCAGCGCTGACTCCAGTTCAGCCGTTCGCTGTGCGACCTGCTCGTCCAGATTCGCGATGTGGCTGTTGATCCCGGACTGCAGTACGGAAAAACCTTCGACAACCAAGTCGATTTCGTCCCGACCGTGTCCAGGCGAACGCGCCAATTCCAGTGGAATCGTCAGACGATTTGGGGTCAGTTCACTGGCGAATTGCGCCACTCGGCGCAAGGGGCGTTCCAGATCACGCTTTAGCAGGTAGGCAATCAGTGTGCAGATAAGTAGCGTCAGCACCCCATAACCTAGCGAAGCGACACCGAGGGTATAAATAAGCTCTCGGTAAAACGCAGCGGGGTTCTCGAATATCTCCAGATTGCCGATTACCCCAACCGGCCGGCCGGGCGGCGGAATATCAAAGTGCCGGGGCCGATCGTTCGTCAGTCCTTTGTCTCCAGCCGAAAAAGTCTGCCCGGTGGTTACCGTCAGACTTACGTAGCCGATCTCCGGTCGGGCAGCGATCACTTCGAGCTGTCTTCGAATCGCTTCAGGCTCAATGTCCCAGATGCTGACCGACAACAGCGGCACATTGGTCTGGCCGATCTCCCGAACTGCCAGCTCGAAACGATCCTGGACATGAATGTAGGAATAAGCCGCCTGGATAGACCCAATGGCCAAGGCACATAACGTTGCCCACAAAAACACACTGCGGATCAGGGTCGTGGCGATCGGTCGAAACAGGGAGGCGCTCAATCGAATCCCAATCCTTAGTCCAGTAGCTGCCGGAAATTGAAATCATAGCGTTTCAACTTCGGATTCAGCGCCTTGCTGAAACGGCGAAAATTCACCTGATCGAAGTGCAGCTGACCAAAGCGCACCATGAAACGATCCGCATCTTTCTGCGAAAACAGCGTGAACATCGACTGATTCACCTCTACGCCCTCTGCCTCTGCAAAATCCCGGCCATGGTCGTAGTCGTAGAGCATGACCAACGCCCAGGCGCCGCAAATGAAGTGGCCGCCAGCCAGTGCCGCCAGGCGGCCGGACTTGAGGGCAGCCATCGCCTCGGGCGAAGCATTCACTGCACTGAACCAGGCATCCTTACCCGGCTTGCCGCCGCGTTTCTCCCAGACCTGCATTGCGCCAAAGGCCATCTGATCATTTCCCGCCCAGACCAGTCTGGCCAGCGGATAGCGCTGAAACAACCATTCACTCTGTTCGACCGCCTTGGCCCTGTTCCAGCCGGAGAAAATCTCCTGCTCGAGCACCACATCGCCCGCCTCGGCCACCGCCCGGCGCATTCCCTCGCCCCGCCGATTCGATGCCGGCGTCGACCGATCGCCACTGATCGCCAAAAAGTGCAAACGGCCATCGGCTGCCTGAGCTTGAGCCCGACGCCCCTGCTGGATCAGCGCCTTGGCGGTGAGATAACCAGCCTCTTGGGCCCGCGGTTCGAGAGAACCCAACCAACCTTTGAAATGCTCCCGCGGCTGGCCGGTCACAGCCCGCTCTACCGGCTCTGAAATACCGCTATAGGCCAGAAAAGTCTTGATTCCGGCAGCGTCGAACAGCCGTAACAGCTCCGGTCCGGTCGCATAATCATTGGTGATCACCACGTAATCCGGTCGATCGGCAACGGGACGGGCAACAATCTGACGGGCGAGCTCGAACACCCGGGGATGCTGCCGCTCGGCATAAAAGACTTCGAAGCGTATATCCAGGTCTTTCGCTGCCGCCTCCATTGCCTTGGTCGCAGTGAGCCAGTAAGCCTCATCCGACTTTCCCGGATTGATGAAGGCGACTGACATGGCCCAGACCAGACTTGGGAAAACAAATAACAGCAGCGCAAGGAGACCAGCAAGACGCTTCATTGGACGCTCATGGACGGCGGGACGGGAAGTCTAGCGCAGATAGGTCGCGCAGCAACAGGAAATACCCCCCCTGCCTGCAACACGACAGCAGCCAATACAGAACTCGGCACTTGCCAAAATAAAAGCCCCTGCCGGCTTCCCGGCGGGGGCTTTTTTATTGCACACCGCGCTTCAGAAGCGCGAATTTTCGCAAATTACATCTCGACAGTCGCAGCCTGCTCGACAAACTCCGGAATCTGATCGAAGTTCATGTAGCGATAGACTTCACCGGCCTTGGCGTTCACCAGCTTGATCTGCTCCATGTATTCCGGAACGGTCACGATGCGGCCAGCCAGCGCGCACATGGCGGCCAGTTCGGCAGAGCCCAGATAAACCTGGGTGTCGATACCGAGGCGGTTCGGGAAGTTGCGGGTCGAGGTGGAGATCGCCGTGGAACCCTTGCGGATCTGTGCCTGGTTACCCATGCACAGCGAGCAGCCCGGCATTTCCATACGCGCACCGGACTTGCCGAGGACGCCGTAGTAGCCTTCTTCGGTCAGGATCAACGCATCCATCTTGGTCGGCGGAGCGATCCACAGACGGGTCGGGATGTCGGATTTGCCTTCGAGGACCTTGCCGGCAGCACGGAAGTGGCCGATGTTGGTCATGCAGGAACCGATGAAGACTTCGTCGATCTTGGCGCCGGCGACTTCGGACAGAACCTTCACATCATCCGGATCGTTCGGGCAGGCCAGGATCGGCTCGGTGACTTCAGCCAGGTCGATTTCGATCACGGCAGCGTACTGGGCGTTGGCGTCAGCCTTGAGCAGCGTGCCGTTGGCGATCCACTCTTCCATCGACTTGATGCGGCGCTTCAGCGTGCGGGCATCGGCGTAGCCTTCGGCGATCATCCACTTCATCAGGGTGATGTTCGAACGCATGTACTCGACGATCGGCTCCTTGTTCAGGGCGATGGCGCAAGCAGCAGCAGAACGCTCGGCGGCGGCGTCGGACAGCTCGAAAGCCTGTTCGACCTTCAGATCCGGCAGACCTTCGATTTCGAGGATGCGGCCGGAGAAGACGTTTTTCTTGCCCTTCTTTTCGACGGTCAGCAGGCCGGCCTTGATGGCGTACAGCGGAATGGCGTTAACCAGATCGCGCAGGGTGATGCCTTCCTGCATCTTGCCCTTGAAGCGAACCAGCACGGATTCCGGCATGTCCAGCGGCATGACGCCGGTGGCGGCGGCAAAGGCGACCAAGCCGGAACCGGCCGGGAAGGAAATGCCAATCGGGAAACGGGTGTGCGAGTCACCACCGGTACCAACGGTATCCGGCAGCAGCAGGCGGTTCAGCCAGGAGTGGATGACGCCATCGCCCGGACGCAGCGCAACGCCGCCACGGGTCGAGATGAAGGACGGCAGTTCGCGGTGCATCTTGACGTCGACCAGCTTCGGATAAGCGGCGGTGTGGCAGAAGGACTGCATGACGAGGTCGGCGGAGAAACCGAGGCAGGCCAGGTCTTTCAGTTCGTCGCGGGTCATCGGGCCGGTGGTGTCTTGCGAACCGACGGTGGTCATCTTCGGCTCGCAGTAGGTACCCGGCAGGATTCCGGTCACGCCACAGGCCTTGCCAACCATCTTCTGGGCCAGCGAGTAGCCCTTGCCTTCGTCGGCCGGGTTCTGCGGCAGGCGGAACAGCGTGGATTGCGGCAGGCCGAGGAATTCACGGGCCTTGGTGGTCAGGCCGCGACCGATGATCAGGGGAATACGGCCGCCAGCGCGGACTTCGTCAAGAATGACCAGGGTCTTCAGTTGCGACTCGGCGATCACGGCACCATTCTTGGTGGCGGTGACCTTGCCAGAGGCTGCATCAACCTTCAGTTCGATCTCGTCGCCCATGTCCATCTGGCCGGCATCGATTTCGATCGGCAGCGCGCCGGCGTCTTCCATCGTGTTGAAGAAGATCGGAGCGATCTTGGAGCCGAGGCAGACGCCACCGAAACGCTTGTTCGGGACGAACGGGATGTCTTCGCCGGTGAACCACAGCACGGAGTTGGTGGCGGACTTGCGGGAAGAACCAGTACCGACCACGTCACCGACGTAGGCGATCAGGTTGCCCTTGGCGCCCAGCGCTTCGAGTTGCTTGATTGGGCCACGGGCACCGGGTTCGTCAGGGTTGATCCCCGGACGGGCATTCTTCAGCATCGCCAGGGCGTGCAGCGGGATATCAGGACGCGACCAGGCATCCGGTGCCGGCGACAGGTCATCGGTATTGGTTTCGCCGGTGACCTTGAAGACGGTCAGCTTTTGCGAAGCCGGGACGGCCGGGCGGGAGGTGAACCACTCGGCATCAGCCCAGGATTGCATGACCGCCTTGGCGTTGGCGTTGCCGCCTTTGGCCAGCTCGGCCACATCATGGAAGAAGTCGAAAACGAGCAAGGTCTTTTTCAGACCTTCAGCAGCCACAGCACCACAGGTGGAACAGCCAAGCAGGTCGATCAGCGGCTTGACGTTGTAACCGCCGAGCATGGTGCCCAGCAGTTCGGTGGCTTTTTCCTTGGAAATCAGCGCGCAGACTTCTTCGCCCTTGGCGACCTTGGCCAGGAACTCGGCCTTGACCTTGGCTGCATCATCGACACCGGCCGGAACGCGGTAGGTGATCAGCTCGACCAAAGCGGCTTCTTCGCCCTTCGGCGGGTTCTTCAGCAGGGCGACCAGTTCAGTGGTCTGTTGCTTGGACAGGGGCAGCGGGGGGATACCGAGGGCTGCACGCTCTGCAACGTGGGCGCGATAGGCTTCAAGCACGGCGACTTCCTTTCGTAAAGGGTTGCTCTGGGAAACGAATATTTTACGACAACGGCGGCGGCTTGTTGGTTCGGAAAACAATAGCCTCCAGCCGCGACTTGCGAGTCTTATATATTTTATATGTTATATCACCTGAAAGGCTAGACCTGGAACGCGCAAAACGGGGCCGAGCGAGCACTTGCCCATTATTTAAGCACCCACCGTAAAACCATTGTGGCTCAATGAATTGCGCAACTTACTCAGTACATATCCACAGACTTACCCGACCAAAACGGGGACAACTGCACACTTCCGGACAGGCACCAACAGGACGATTGTCACTAATCGCAAATCAGTCGTATTTCGTTCAAAAACATAACAATATCGCTAATAGGGTTATGCCTTTTGTTATAATATGCATTTGGCAAAAACATAAAATCCCCCTAACTCAGTGGAGATCTCTGTGCTCAATCAAGTTTCACTCAAGGGGCGGCTATGGCTGCTTGGCATCGTCAGCGCACTCGCCGTCGGCATTCTCGCCCTGTCGTCGATCTGGTTCGCCTTCAGCAGCGAGAATTTGTTGCATAACTTTATCGACGAGCGGATCTCCATCCGCCACTCGGCCATGACGAGTTACGCCAACGGCCTGCAAAAGGGTCAGGCGCTGCGCAACATCCTGCTCGACCCGGCAAACAAGAAGGGCTACGACAATTTCTCCAAGGCCGATGAGATTTTCAGGCAGGAATCGGAAAAGCTGACCAAGCTGCTCTTGGCGACCGGCGGTTCCGGCAAGATGAAGGGCAATATCGAAACCTGGCTGCCGCTGCAAAATCAGGTCATCGAGTTGATCAAGGCGGGCAACCGCGACGAGGCCCAGGCCCTGTTGGTCACCAAGGAAACGCCCGCCTGGCGTGCCGTGCGCGACGACCTGCTTGAACTGGTCAAGAGTTCCGAAGAAGCGGCAAGCCGCGACCGTGTCGATCTGCTGGCCAGCCTGAACCAGACCCGCACCGCCGCCGTTGTGCTGGGTATCGTTGGCCTGCTGCTGGTCGCCTTCATTACCGTGCTGGTCGGCCGCGGCATCTTTCACCAGGTTGGTGGCGAACCGAGTTATGCGGCCGCCATGCTGCATCGCATTGCCGAGGGCGACCTGACTGAAGAGCCGAAAGTGCAGCCGGGTGACCGGAGCAGCATTCTGGCGGCCATGCACAGCATGCAGTCACAAATCCACCAATTGATCTCCCAAACGGTATCGAATGCCAATACGGTCGTCACCGAGAGCGAAGCCATGAGCACCGATGCTACGCGCCTGGCCCATACGGCTCAGGAGCAAAGTGCTGCGACCTCCGCCATCGCCGCCGCCGTAGAGCAACTGACCGTCAGCATCAGCGCCATGTCGCAGAACGCCAACGAGGCCGGCGGCCTCTCCGAGGAATCGGAAAAGCAGGCTCACGAAAGCCTGATGCTCGTCACTCAAGCCACTTCGCTGATCCAGCAGGTGGCATCCGGCATGTCGGATGCCGGGACAACGATGGAAGAGCTGTCAACCAAGGTCGGCAACATCACCGGCATCGTCCAGACCATCCGCGAGATCGCCGACCAGACCAATCTGCTGGCGCTCAACGCCGCGATCGAGGCGGCACGCGCTGGTGAGGCGGGCCGCGGCTTCGCCGTCGTCGCTGACGAAGTACGCAAACTGGCCGAACTGACCACCAAGTCAACCGAGCAGATCTCCAACATTGTCAACGGCGTGCGTCAGACCACCGACAGCGCGCTGACGACAATGAGCCGGGCCAAGGAGCGGGCTCAGGAAAGCGCCAGCCGAACCACGGAACTACACGACTCGGTAACGGCGATGGACGGCGCATCGGTACGTGTCGGCAAGGCCATCGATTCAATCACCGAGGCGCTGCGCGAGCAGACGGCGGCGAGTACCGACATTGCACAACGCATCGAGTTGATTGCCCAGGGTATTGACCAGACGCATGCAGCATCGACCGAATCGAGCCGGCGCTCAAACCTGTTGGTCAGCCTGTCGCACGGACTGAAGGAAAGCGTGCGCCGCTTCCGCGTTTAAGGTTTGCAGGCGGCGGACAGCCGCCGCTAGCCGATCTGGCAGCCAGCACCGTTCATCGTTCGCAATGCGTGGCTCGTTGGCAGTCAGACCACATTGGCCGACAAGGGCGGAAGCCCCGCCCGCTGACGCGCCCTGGCGCAGGCAGCATGTTCGGTATCGAATTCCCGACACGGCGATGGGCGGCTGTCGTAGATCGCGCATTCGACCTGACAGCCGACCTCGCCACGCAGCGCAACGCAACGTGGCGACGTGGCATCGGTGCCACGCAGGCGAACGATGGCCGGCGTGACCGGCACCGTCATTTCAACAGGAACGCCCTGCCCCCAAGGAAATGCCCCTCCAGCCAGTTCGGCCGGGTGAAAATCGACGCGAAAACTGGCGCAACAGGCACCACAAGACTGGCAGACGCTCATCGTAGATCGATTCGGCAGCGCCATAGCTGATGGCCGGAGGCGAGGTATTTCTTCTCGAAGGGCGTCATCGGGTCGTCCGTGACGTAAGGCTCGGCAAGCACTACCTGGCCAGTAAGCAGACTCAGCGCCAAGGCCATTTCCTCGATGTAGATGCGCCAGTTGCTGCGGCATTCCAGTTCGCCGCCCAGTGCTTGCCAGACGGGGAATACGGCATGGCCCTGCCAGCGCCGGGCGAGATGGCCGATCTTCGGCCACGGGTTCGGGTAAAGGTTGTAATGCCGGGCGAGACGGATGCGGTTTTCAGCCAGCAGGCGCCAGAAATCGACCAGATCGGCGCGAACGAGCAGCGCGTTGGCCGGCATGGGCAGCGGTTTGCCGCGGCTGATGCGATCGAGCGACTGATCGACACCAAAGACGAAATGATCAGGATAGGTTTCCGCGATGCGCTGCGTGCTCCAGCCGACGCCGCAGCCGGCATCGAGAATCAGCGGCGCCTGTGGGTTCCAGGCATCACGGGCGGCCAGCGCCACGGCCAAGGCCTCGCGGTTGTAATCGGCAATCGGCTTCTGAAACGGGTGCGCCATGTGGCGACGAACCAGCGCCTCCAGGTCACGGTGCGGGCTGTCCTGAGCACTCGAAATAAAGCGGGAGTTTCCGGGTGTCACGTCGCTCATCATGCCGCCAACTGTTCAGGAGTCAGGAGGCCTTCGGCAATCAGCGCAGCATCGATGTCGGCAGCGCTCTTGATCGGCCGCAAACGTTCGTAAAGCACCTCGGCCTCCGGATAATTTCGCCGCATCATGGCCAGCCACTGCTTGACCCGGCCACCGGCATGCACCGGCACCACTTTCTTGCGCACGCCCAGCCAGTAGGTGGCCACGGTGGGCCTGATCTCATCCCAGCCGCCGGTTTCCTCGCCGCGCACCCGTCGCGCCAGCAGCGGGTCGGCCACCGCGCCGCGCCCCACCATGATGTCGGCGCAACCCGTCGCCAGCTGGCAGTTACGGAAATCTTCGACGGTCCAGACCTCGCCATTGGCGATCAGTGGAATATGGATGGCGTCCCGCACCTTGTCGATCCACTCCCAGCGCGCCGGTGGGCGATAGCCATCGGATCGGGTCCGGCCATGCACGATCAGTTCGTTGATGCCGGCGGCTTCCAGTGCCTGGGCGCAATCGATCGCCCGACTGGTATCGTCTATGCCGAGACGCATCTTGGCGGTAAATGGAATGTGGGCGGGGACGACGGCGCGCACGGCGCTGGTGATTTCGTTCAACAGTTCCGGCTCGCCGAGCAGCGCCGAACCACCGCGATGACGAAACACCGTCGGCGCCGGGCAACCAAAATTAAGATCAACACCTGCCGGGTTCAGGTCTACCAGACGGCGAGCATTTTCCGCCATGAAATGCGGGTCGGAGCCGAGCAGTTGCACGCGCATCGGCGTACCCGTCCGGGTCTTGCTGCCATTCAGCAGTTCCGGACAAATCCGCTCGTAGGTTTTCGCTGGCAAAACGCTGTTCGAAACACGAACAAATTCGCAAATGCCCCAGTCGTAACCACCGATATCGGTCAGCACGCCGCGCAACAAATCGTCGGCGAGCCCTTCCATCGGGGCGAGAAGAATGCGGGACATTGTGTTGCTTTCGAGGGTGCGCTGAAGAGGCGCGCATTATAATCTGCCCCATGCTGCGCTTAGTTCTTGATACCAACGTCGTCCTCGATCTCTTCCACTGGGGCAATATCGATGCCGTGCCGATCATGGCCGCACTGGAAGCCGGACAAATCCAGTGCTTTGCCGATCTACGCACCCTAGACGAACTGCAACGGGTACTGACCTATCCGCAACTCAAGCTGACGCCCGAAATGATTTCCGAGCGCTATGCGCGCTACAGCAGCCTGATTCAAGTCGTTCCCGAGGGTGAAGCCCCGCCCCTGCCCCGCTGCAAGGATCGCGACGACCAGAAATTTCTCGAGCTTTCCGCCCGCAGCAAGGCGCATGTCCTTGTCAGCAAGGACAAAGCGCTACTAAAGTTGAAGGGCAGGACTACACTCGAGTTTCAGATTGTTCTGCCGGCTGTTGCATCAAAGTTGATTCGGGAGAAAAACCTCTAGGCCAAAGAAAAAACACTATTGGCCTCAATTGTTATTTGCTAAAATTAACAACAATGAAAAATACACCGTAATGTATCGACGCGTATTTTTACGCTACCCCTAGCTACTTAGCGGTATCAGGAGAGTTGATGGCCAACATCGTCTGGATGCAAACCGGCGCCTGTAGCGGCGATACGATGGCCTTGCTGTGCGCCGACCGGCCCAGCATCGAGAACCTCGCCCAGCTGTACAGCGTCAACTTCCTTTGGCACCCTTCGCTGACGGCGGAAAGACGGTTCGGCGACGTCCTGGAGGCAGTCCTCAGCGGCCGGGAAACCATCGACATCCTGTGCATCGAAGGCAGTCTGATGATCGGCCCGGACGGTAGTGGCCTCTACGACACCTGGAAAGGCCGGGCCAAGATCGACATCGTTCGGCAACTTGCCCCGCTGGCCCGGCATGTGGTGGCCATGGGCACCTGCGCGGCCTTCGGTGGCGTTCATGCCGCCAGCCCGAATCCGACCGATTGCACCGGCCTGCAATTCATGAAAAACGAACCCGGCGGGCTGCTTGGGCCTGACTGGCGCTCGCGCAGCGGTCTACCGGTCATCAACGTGGCAGGCTGCCCGGCCCACCCGAACACCATCACCAAGGTGCTGGCCATGCTGGCCGAGAACGAACCCTTGCCACTCGATGCGCTGAATCGCCCATCCGCCTTCTTTGCCAGCCTCGTCCATCAGGGCTGTACCCGCAACGAGTACCACGAATACGACATCGAGGATGACGTGCTCGGCGGCCGTGCCTGCATGTTCTTCAGCCTCGGTTGCCGCGGCCCGCAGACCGAAGCACCCTGCAACACGGAATTGTGGAACGGCCATAGCAGCAAGACCCGCGCCGGCGTCCCCTGCTTCGGTTGTACCTCGCCCGATTTTCCGTCCGATCGCGATCTGTTCGTCACCCCGAAAATTGGCGCCGTTCCCAAATTCCTGCCCCTCGGCGTTGCCCGCGCCAAATACATGGCCTACAAGAATCTGGCCCGCGCCGCCGCGCCGGAGCGGGTCGTCAAGCGTGAGATGGAACCATGAGTCGCGTTACCGTCGACATCGATCTCAACCGCGTCGAGGGCGATCTCGAATTCCAGCTCGACCTTGAAGACGGCGTTGTTGTCGATGCCCGCTGCATCGGCACGCTTTATCGCGGCTTCGAGCAGATCATGATCGGCCGCGCGCCGCGCGATTCGCTGGTCATCACGCCACGGATCTGCGGCATCTGCGGCACCGCCCATCTCTACGCGGCGACCCTGGCACTGGAACAGGTCGCCGGCATCACCCCGCCGGCCCATGCCGTGCATGTCCGCAACCTGTGCCTGCTGGCCGAGACGCTGCAAAGCGATCTGCGTCAGACCTTCCTGTTTTTTACGCCCGACTTCTGCAACCCCATCTATGGCAGCCACCCGCTGGCTGCCGAACTGAGCGAGGCCTTCGCGCCGCTCAAGGGCAGTGTTGTTCGCGGCTGCCTGAAAAGCACGCGCGAACTGGTTGGCATCGTTGCCATTTTCGGCGGGCAATGGCCCCATTCGACCTACATGCTGCCAGGTGGCATCTCACAGCCGGCCAACAACCGCCGGCTGCTTGATTCCCGCGATACGCTGGCCAGTGTGCGCCAATGGTTCGAACAATCCGTGATCGGTGGCGATCTTGACGAATGGCTGGCGCTCGACAGCGGCGCAGCCCTGTTCCGCTGGCTCGCCGCCAGCCCGACCCGCAACCGCAGTGCGTCTGGCCTGTTCACCCGCTTTGCCCGCGACATCGGGCTGCACCAGCTTGGCAGCGGCACCGGCCACCTGCTCAGCTATGGCGTCAACCACCGGCCCGATGGCAGTGGCAGCGAACTGCCGGCCGGCTTCTTCAATGCCGACACCCAGCAAGTCGAGCCCCTCGACCACCTGCAGATCAACGAACATGTTCGCCATAGCTGGTTCCTCGACTATCCCGGCGGCAAGCATCCGTGGCAAGGCGAGACCATTCCCAACCACCAGCCGGGCACTGACCGCTATACCTGGGCCAAGGCCCCGCGCTACGGCAACAGGGTCGTCCAAACCGGCCCACTGGCCGAGCTGCGCATTGCCGGCGACCCATTGATTACCGATCTGCTGACCAGCGAGGGGGACAATACCTGGCTGCGCCAGTTCGCCCGCCTGCGCCGGGCCGGCTGGCTGCTGAACTCGATGGCCGGGACAATCAAATCGCTGAAAGCCCTGGTCAACGAACCGCACTTCCTCGACCCCGGCATCGATGTCTGGCCGGATGGCGAAAGCTACGGCATGGTCGAGGCGGCACGCGGCGCGTTGGGCCACTGGCTGTGCATCAAGAACGGCGTCATCGAAAAGTATCAGATTGTCACCCCCACGGCCTGGAATGCCTCGCCCCGCGACAGTAGCGGCCAGCACGGCCATTGGGAGCGCAGCATCATCGGCCTGACGGTACCCGACCCGGAAAACCCGGTCGAGATCGGCCATATCGTTCGTTCCCATGACCCGTGTCTGGTCTGTACCGTCCACTTCATAGGCAGCCACAAAAAAACGCATTTCAATGTCTGAACGAAAGCAGCTGCGCATCCTCTGTTTTGGCAATCCATTGCATGGCGACGATGGCTTCGGCCCGACCGTCAGCCTGGCATTGCGGAGGAAGGCGCTGCCAGCTGGCGCCGAGGTCGTCGACTGCGGCACCCGCGGGCTCGATGTCTTGCATCTGTTCGAAGACTGCACCAGCGTCATCGTCATCGATGCGATGGCCGGAGAGCGGCCAGGCACGCTGCATGAACTCAGCCCGAAACAGGTGCCGGTTGAAAAAACCGGCAGCGGCGGACATGGCGCCGGGGTGGGCTATCTGCTGGCAGCCGTGCGCGAGATGATCGCCAAGCCGCCGGTCATCAAGATCATCGCGGTCGAAATCGGCGCGGTGAAAAGCTTTTCCCCGGGGCTCTCGCTGGAAGTCGCTGCCGCTGTGAGCGAGGCCATTGAGCTCATACAAGACTGCTGTGCCGCGATGGCCGGACATGATCCCGACGAACTGGCCAACGAACTGGAAATGTTGCGCCAGGCCAACCGGGCGCTGGAAGCCGAACTGACCAAGTGCACCGAGGCACTCGACCAGCTGATCAGCGAGCAGGAGAACCAGAACGACGAGTTGCGCCACCGCTCCCGGCAGCTTGCCATGCTGCAAGGCACCGTCGATCGCGCCATCGACACGATGGCCGAAATCATCGTCATGCTCGGGCCGGACGGACGAGTTACCCGGACTAACCGGCTGCTTGAAATCGAACTCGGCTACACCGCTGAATCCCTGGTCGGGGGATATTTTGAAGATTGCCTTCCGCTGGCCGGCCAGAACGCCCTGCGTGCCTTGCTACCGGCCGGCGCAAAACCTCCGCTGCTGCTCAATGCCATCCGTGCAGCGGGCGGACACTTCGTCGCCGAGCTCAATTTCCGACGTGCCGATGCAGCATCGGAGCATGATATCGAAGGCACCGTGCCCTATCTGGTACACGCCAGCCTGATTCACAGCCAGGCCGGCAAGCTGGAGGGTGCCATTGTCATTTCGACCAACATTTCGGTGCTCAAGGCCCGCGAAAAAGCCCTGCGCAACAATGAGCGCCAGTTGCACGAAACCGCCGAGGAACTGCGCAACCACCGCGACAACCTCGCCGCCATGGTCGAAGAACAGACGCGCGACCTGCGCCAGGCCAAGGAACAGGCGGAAGATGCCAGCCGTGCCAAGAGCGAGTTCCTGTCCAACATGTCGCATGAAGTCCGCACTCCGCTCAATGCGATTCTCGGGCTTTCCGACCTCTGCCTGCAGACCCCGCTCAACCCACAGCAGAACCAGCATTTGAGCAAAATTCGACTGGCTGCCGACCACCTCCTTGGCATCATCAACGACATTCTCGACTTCTCGCGCATCGAGGCTGGCAAGCTCAGTATTGAAAAACTGAGCTTCGAGCTGCCATCGCTGCTGGAAGAGATCAGCGACCTGCTGATCGGCCGTATCGAAGAAAAAAACCTGGAACTCTGTGTCGACATCGCCGCCGAGGCCAGTCGCAGTTTCGTCGGCGATCCGCTACGCCTCAAGCAGGTGATCATCAACCTGCTCGGCAACGCCATCAAGTTCTCCGACCAGGGCAGCGTCCGTCTTGGCTGCCGGCTCGACAGCACCGACCACAACAGCACCTTGCTGCACTTCTCCGTCAGCGACGAAGGCATCGGCATTTCAGAGGAACAGCAGAATGCCCTGTTCTCCGCCTTCAGCCAGGCCGATACCTCGACCACCCGACGCTTCGGCGGATCCGGCCTGGGGCTGGTGATCTCCAAGCGCCTCGTCGAACTGATGGGCGGTCGTATCTGGCTGGAAAGCACGCCGGGAAACGGCAGCACCTTCCACTTCACCGTCCGTCTCGACAATGCCCCCGATGTGCCATTGCTCATCGATGAACTGCGCAAGCATCTGGCCAAACATGCCGGGCGTACCGTCCTGATCGCCGACGACAACCCGTTCGCAGCCCAGGCCTTGGCCGCCCAGTGCCAGCAACTCGGGCTGCTAACCGAAACCAGCCCATCCGGCGAATCGGCACTGGCCGCCCTGAACCACCCGGGTGCCAACTATCTCGCGGCACTGATCGACTGGCATCTGCCAGCCGGCCTGGATGGCGTCGAGACCATGAAACGGATCAGGAGCAATCTTGGTGTTCAGGCGCCACCGCTGATTTTGCTGAGCTCCCAGAAAGCATCCGGGGCAAGCGCTCTCGACGACCTGCCGGCCGATGCGTTGCTGATCAAGCCATGCAGTGTACGCCATCTCTATGCGGCCCTCGCACGCCCGCTGCACCTGCCGGAAATCACCATGCGGGCACCGGCCGTCCCGGCCCTTGATCTCTCCGGCATCGCGTTGCTCAGCAACACCGACATTCTGGTCGTCGATGATATCGAGCTCAATCGCGACCTGATGCGCGAGCTGTTTGCCACCGCCGGCCTCAATATCCGCCTCGCCTGCAACGGCAGGGAAGCCATCACCGCGATCCACTCAAAGAAACCTGATCTCGTGCTGATGGACTGCCAGATGCCGGTCATGGACGGCTTCTCCGCAACCCGCGAACTCCGGGCTCGACCGGAATACGCCGAGCTGCCGATCATTGCCCTGACCGCCGGGGCCCTGGATCACGATCGCGAACAATGTCTTGCGGCCGGCATGAACGCCTACGTCACCAAGCCGGTCAATCTCGAAAAACTGCTCCGCGTCATCGCCGAGCAGCTTTCACCAGGCACCGCAGGGTCCATGCCTGAGCGGCGAACAGCGCTGCCTCCGCCGCCCCCGAATTCAGTAACCACGACGCCGCACGCCGAAACCACCAAGCTGCCAGAGCTACCTGGCATCGATGTCACCGCCGGACTGATGCGAGTTCGCAACAAGGCCGACTTTTACTGCCGCATGCTGGTGAAGTTCCGCGATACCCATTGCGCCGCCCTGGCGGCTGACCTTCGTGCAGCACTGGACGAGGGGAACCGCCCGGAAGCCATTCGCCTGGCCCACTCGGTAAAGGGTATCGCCCTGAGCCTCGGCATTGACATGCTGGGTGAGCGAGCCCTGAATCTGGAAATAAAACTCAAAGATCCAACGGCAAGCGATGTTGCGCCAGAAGTTGAGCTGCTCCTGACTGAACTGGCGCAGATCCGCCAAGTCTTGCAGGCCCTCGGCTAGCAGCCCTCCTGCCAGCACCGGGATAGTCAACAGAGCAAGCCCGCGCGGATGGGACTGGCAAGCATTCAGCCCCCCCTGAAAGACGCGCCTAGCATAATTCCATAGGTATGCTATTGTCTCCTGCAGGCGACAAATCATGACAAATAGCTCATATTTGTCGCTTTTTTGCCAACAGACACCGACCGGATTTCGACACAGCAGATACTTCATGGCCGAGAAACCAGCATTGCTCCGAAGCAGCAGAAAACAGCATGCGAGCCCTGCGGTCTGGCTTGCTGCAACACTGGTTTTTTTCAGCCTGACCGTATTGTTGGCATACGACCTGTACCAGTCGTACCAGCGTGAATTCGCAAGTGTCCGGCGTGACTCCGGCAACCTGAGCGGCGTGCTGGAAAGGCAGTTCACAGCAAGTGGTGAGAAAATCGACATCGTCCTGCGTGAAGCGGTCCATGAATACACGCCCATCGTTACCGGCGCGGCCTCGCGTAGTGTTCTAAACGCCAATCAGGATCTGCTGCGACGCGAG